>ERZ506639.76-NODE-76-length-22406-cov-13.789_pt1 | contig 22406 bp, 19 predicted proteins | sample MGYA00513983_ERZ506639 | MGnify/ENA metagenome assembly ERZ506639 | reverse complement strand
AGGGCCATTAAGTCGGACAGAGCAAAAGTCGTTATGACCGCAGGCTGTATTTCGATAACCTTTGACATCCCGAATTATATTTACAATTCTAAGGAGAGAGGTAACTCGATAAATAAGAATTTGAACGCAAAAAAATAGTAGCTATTCTAAAAGATGCTTTGTCAACACTTTTAGAATAGCTGCCGTGAATAAATCTATTATTTTTCCAGCTCTTTAACCTTTTTCTCCAAGGCCTTTAGCTTCTTGTTCATATCGGTTATCTTCTGCAAATGAGCTTCCATTCGCAGCCATTCCTGATGTGGACGGGCTGGGAAGCCTGCGTAGAATACGCCCTCTGGAGTATTGCCAATAATACCGCTGCGAGCGGCAAATACAGAGTTCCCTCCAATGGTAATATGACCTACTGTACCAGTCTGACCGCCAAAGGTTACATTTGGACCAGAGGTAGTGGAACCTGAAATACCTGTCTGCGCTACAATAAGATTACCCGCACCAATATGACAGTTATGGCCAATGTGTACCAGATTGTCAATCTTGGTACCCTTGCCAATAATAGTGGAACCAATGGTAGCCCGGTCAATACCTGCATGAGCACCAATTTCCACATCATCCTCCAGCACCACATTACCTACCTGTGGCACCTTGGTATGTACTCCGTCCTTGGTGGTAAAGCCAAAGCCATCTGCACCAATAACCGCAGAGCTATGTACGATTACCCGCTGACCTACCTTGCAATGCTCCCGAATGGTGGCACTGGAATAAATAGTGGCATCCTTGCCGATTCTGGTGTACTGACCAATATAGGTGTGAGGATAAAGGGTTACACCATCTTCAATTACTGCATGGTCATCTACAAAGACCATAGGCATAATAGTAACATTCTCACCAATGGTAACATCCTGGCCAATATGGGCTTCTGGACTAACGCCCTTTTCATGAATAATAGGAGGGGTGTACAGAGCCAGCATAATAGCAAAAGCTGCTCTGGTATCCTCTACGAAAACAGCCGGCAAAGGAAAGTCCTGCTGAGCCTCCTTAATGGCTGCAGGCAGCAGAATAGCTGTTGCCTGACAGGTTTTGGCCTCCTCCACATGATTTTCATCAGCAAAGGTAATATCTCCAGCTCTGGCACCAGTAATATTGTTAATGCCTGTAATCTCTACACTGCCATCTCCCTGAAGCTGGCCATTAATACGGGAGGCAATCTCCTCTAAGGTCATAATCATAGCAAATACCCCTCTAATCTCTTATTTTCTCTACCCAGACTTCTACAAATTACTGCAGCTTCTGAATAACCTCATCAGTAATATCTGTACCACCGCTGACAACTACGCCATCCTTGCCATTGCTGTTCACAACAGTGTCCAGCTTCTTGGCCTTAACCACATCATCCAAGGCAGCATCCACCTTGGACTTTATCTGAGTGCTATACTGCTGCTGTACACCGGCAGCCTTCATCTGAAGCTGCTGCTGCAGCTTCTGCATCTCTTCCTCAGAGGTGCCCTTGGCTTGAGCCTCCTGCAACTGCTTATCCCCATCCTGCTGTACCTCCTGCAGCTTATTCTGCATTTCCTCAACAGAGGATTTTATCTGAGGTGCCTCATTCTGGATTCTGGACTGATCGATATAGCCTATATTCACCTTGCCACAGCCTGTAGCCAAGGCAGCTACACATAATGCTGACATAATAACTGCGGCAATTCTCTTTTTGGTTTTCATATAAAAAGCCTCTTTCCTGCTTTAACTTTTACTTATCTGCTCCTATGGGCTGAAAAGGCTGCTGCTTCATTTCCTGCAGCATTTCCTCTGTCAGATCCAAGGTATTTATGCCAATAACGGGACTAAGTGCAGGCTCCCATTTGCCTGCTCCCAGATTCTCATAGTCAATCCCCCGCAGATTGTCTGCGGGACTAGCCAGAATCAAGGTAAGCTTGTGCATAATAGCCAGCTTGGCAGCCCTGCCTGCAATATCATTGCGGATTTTGTCCTGTATCTGTCGAAGCTGAATTTTCCGCCCCTCCAACAAAGCTCGCTTCTTGGCAGTATTAATTTTGCTTTCTACCGGGGATACAGCCTGCTCCATAGCCTGGGCATTGCGATTTTGTACCTCCAGCTCCTTATCCAGCTCTGCCTGCTGAAGCTCCTGCTTGGTCTGAGCCTCCAGCCGCTGCAGCTCTGCCATAGGGCCTGCCGCCTCCTGAGCCATCAACTGGCGGAAGCGTTCCTCCTGCTCCTGGGACAGCTGAGCCACCACCTGTCCCCGCTGCTGCTGCAAGCTCTCAATACGAACTTGCATTTCCTGCACCTGCTCCGGGGTAAGCCCCAATACATCGGCACTATCTATCTTAATACGCAGATTCAACATCTCGTTAAGATATTTTTGCTCTGCCTCCTGGCGCTCTGCCTCAAACTTAGGCCGCAACTCCTGACGCTTTTCCTCTGCCAGAGCATTAAGCTGATGCACCAATTGATCATGTCTGGCCAAGCTGTCCAACCGGGACTTCTGACCGGCAGCCTCCTGAAATAACTCCTTCTCTGGTGTAGGTGTTGTCTGAGGCAGCTTAATATCCTCCAGAGCCAAGGCATTTTCCAGATGATCAATATCCCGCTGAATCTCCTGCAGCCTGCCATAGTCTGGATGGGCCTTTATCAGCTGCTGCATATCCAGCACCCCAATAACCGGCTCCGCCACCACCGTTTCTGGCTTGACTGCGCCCCACATCAGGTAGGCCCATAAAGCACCGAGGGAAACTAGCACCACAGCAGCACCAGCCAGCACTTGTCTCTTATGCTTCCCTAACAGGGTGGAGGCCTGCTCACTGTTTTCCTGCTCTGCCGCCATGAAATCCCTCCTTTGCCATTCACTTCTAGCCAATATCAGCAAAGTACCGAGCGCCTGTGGAGCTCGGTACTGCATATGCTTCTATCCTTTTATAATTACTTGGACAGCTTTTTGATAACATCCTGAGTAATATCAGTACCACCGTATACAACAGTGTCCTTGTTCAGAACTACAGACAAGCCCTTAGCCTCTGCAATAGCCTTTACTGCATCCTCAACCTGCTTCTGAACTGGCTCCATCAGATCAGTATTCTGCTGCTGAAGTCTCTCCATAGTCTGCTGATAATATGCCTGCTTCTCCTCATCGCTCATGTTAGCAGACTTCTCATTGAACTCCTGCTGAGCCTGCTGTACAGCCTTCTGCATTTCGGCCTCGGCATCGGTATAAATCTTCAGAGTAGTAAACTGACGATAATCAACAACGCCTACATTGGAGGAAGATGCTGCGGAAGCTACACCAGTACCAGACTGAGTCAAAGCCAATGCCACAACACTACCTACGAATACCAGTGCAATCAAAACACTGACGATTTTTACCTGAGCTTTTTTCAACTGAATCATTTTCTTTTCTCCTTTTTCCTATACATAATATCTACAAATGCCTGCCCTTAATCATGTCACAGCATGACAATATTTACATATCTAAAGGCAAGTCCATTATAGCAAACTCTTATTTTTACTTCAACATAATGAATTAAAAATAACCAATAAATCTTAGCCAGCCATTATGTCTGTCCATAGCATATTCCACCGTCAGGAAATCATGGAGTCTATATCTAAGACCATATTCATTTTCCTGATCCCGGCTGCGATAGGCATATCTTAACTGCCATTTGCCTCCCAGAGGCTGAAACAGCTCGAAACCTACATTATTATGGCGCAGATCATATACCCCCGCCAAGCCTGTCCCTCCCGGCAAATGATAGCCATAGCCTAGATTCCAATCACAGCGGACAGCCTGGGGATAAAAATCCAATCTGGTAAAAATTTCGTCCCGTGAAGACAACATCCTGCCCAGATGCAATCTGGCCATAATACTGGTATCCTCCTGATTGCCCCAGTTATTCCCCATATCTGCCCAGCCCTCCAGCCGGACTCTGTAGGTATCAGAATCTGAACGACTCATTACCGTCATCTGCTGCCCAGGGGCAACGGCTACCTTGGTATGCACATCCCAGCTGTGACTAAGGGAATCCTCATTCAGCACATTGGCTAAATAGTTTTCCAACTCCCCTTGATGCCTTTCCACAAAGGACACCGGCAAGCCTATCAGCTCATTTACCCGGCTTTGCATAGCCTGACGCCGCAACAGCAAGCCTGCATTGAGCAAAGTATCCGAATGCATACTTAAATCTGCGGTACGCACCACTGGTAACAAAGGATATAGTACCAGATTTATCTGAGTATTTTCTGAAACCACCACATCAAAATCTGCCTTAAACTCTGGGGCGTGCTGCTGCAAAAAAGCATTTACCTGCTGTTTCAGCAAGCCCTGAGTCCAGTCTACAGCAGCAATGGGCAGTCCCTGTAAACTTTGCTTAAATATTTCATCTATCCCAGCCACATCCTGATACAGCATATCCGACAGCACCGGACTCATGCCCTCCACCTGCACGTGAACCTTCACCTGACAGATTTTATCCTGCCAAGGAATTAAATCCACCTGCACCTTGGTGTTAGCACCGGGATAAATATGCACCCTATCCACAGTGTAGCCTATCAGTACCTTGTCAAAAACCTGCTGAATAATTTCGGCATAATGGGTTTCCTGAGCCTTTAGCTCCTCTACCTTCATACCCTCCAGCAGTTGGACGCCAATGGCCTGAACGCTTTTCTCCATGCGCTGCTTCACTGGCAGGGGCAGTTGATGGCTATCTCCCACCACTGCCTCTACCTGGGCTACACGGGGTACAAATTCCTGCGCCTTGGCCCCTAAAGGCCACAGCAACAAACAGCACATAGCCAGCAATATCGCCCCAAGCCCTTTGCCTGCCATTAGAAGGTGCCGCCTACATTGAAGTGAACTCTATTGCCCTGAGAACCATGACCAATATCCACGCGGATAAGTCCCAATGGAGAATCCAGCATAACGCCTACACCATAGCTGCCATGAAGCTTGGATGGAGTCCAACCACTATCCCAGGCAGAACCAAAGTCAGTAAAGAGAGCTGCCTTGAAATTCTTGGACAGTGGGAAACGATACTCAATATTACCCAGAACCATGCTATTGCCCCGGAACATATCATCACGATAACCTCTGATAGTATCCTGACCACCCAGCATAAACTTGGATACAGTTGGCAAATCGTCAGTGGAATGACCATAGCTGCCGTGGAATACCAGAATCTGATTCCGGCCTACCTTGCGGAAGGTGGAACCATCAATGGTAAATTTGTGATAGGAGAAATCTCCCCCCAAGCCGGCATATTCGTAGCCCAAAGTGGACTTGTAGCCCTCAGTTGGATAAATATAATTATCTCTGGTATCAGTAATATGCTGCATCAGGATGGAACGAGTCAAACCAAAATTATCCTCTTTCCAGGTAGTATTAGTGCTTCTATCTGTACCGCTCTTATGCTTCTGATATTTATCATCCTTGTTGCGGAAGGTAATGGAGTTGGAGGTATATTCACTCTGAGGTCTGGAGAAGCCCAGCTCAAAGCCTACGTTTTTACGCATGAACTCCTCAACGAAATCTCCGTTTTCATCATACTCATTGTACTCAAAGGTACGATTGTAAATCTTGAAGATGCCGGCAGTTTCCTTGCTATCCAGCCAAGGACGGCGATAGGAGAAAATATATCCCTTGGCACTGGTATCAGTACTGCTCTTGGTCAGGGTAACATTAATGGAATCACCAGTACCCCGGAAGTTTCTATCACCCAAGCTAATCATACCTACAAAGCCATCAGAGCTGCTATAACCGGCACCTACACCGAAGACACCAGTATTCTTCTCGGTAACATCAACCTCCAGAACGCAGGCATTTGGCTCTACACCAGCAATAGGCTTTACATCTACAGACTCAAAGAAATCCAGATTGGTCAAGCGCTGATAGCTGCGGACTACATCGTTTTTGTTCAGAGGCTTGCCTACCTTTGGACGCAGCTCCCGCAGAATAACCTTTTCCTTAGTTTTTTTCAGGCCCTTGATTTTGAAGCCCTCCAAGATACCTTCATTTATTTTAATAACCAGCTTGCCGTCGTCGCCAACTTCCATATCACGGATTTTGGCCATAACATAGCCGTCCTTGATATACTGCTTCTGGAGTGCACGAACATCCTCCTTCAGGGCAAAACGATTCAAGCGATCCCCCTGCTTCAACTGCATCTTGGCCAGCAGCTTGTCGGTAGGCTCTATCTCGGTATTGCCATCCAGCTCTACGCTGGTAAGAATAGGTGTCTCAAAGAGATGATAGGTGATGATTACACCCTCTGGCACAGATTCAAAGGTAGGATACAAATCATAGAAATAGCCAGTGCCATAGATATTGCTGGCATCCTCAGACAAAAGGCCAATAGAGCAAATATCACCTGGCTTGGAAACCTGAGCTAGCTTTATAGTCTCCATAATATCATCGCTGACACCCTCGTATTTTACATCCACGATAGTATTGCCCTCAATAGCCTTCATGGACTTGTCCAGCTCCTCATCAGCAGGACGGTTTTTGGCCCATACGCTATCCCGGCTTGGGACAGCTGCCACATTGGCAGGTGTAGACTCTACAGAGCTTTCATCAGGCAGCTCCAAGGAGCCCTTTACTACACCTTCGCTATTCATAGTAGCACTTTTGCCGGAATTCAGATCAACCCCTACTCCCATAGGAGCAGTAGTAGGATCTACAGCAGCCAAGGCAGACTGACTGCCTACCCCCATGGACAGGGACAAAGCCACTGCACAGGCCAAATATTTGTAATCGTTTTTCTTCAAGGATATAACCTCCTATATACTCTTCTTTACTCCATCTATAAGTAAACAGCCGACCTACCCTGCTTTGCACCAGGCCGGTGGTAATTTTCCTACAGCTATTCTCTCAGGGTACTGCCGGCAGACTGCATCAGCTTTTGCATGGCTGGTGCCGGCACCTGTGAGGGCTGTACATTCTTCAAGGATGGTGTTGCCTGCTGGCTCTCTACTTCAACAGGCCTGCTTTCAATAGTATTAGATACCTCCTCTGAATGTGCTTCCTCATGGGGCTGTATCTGGACATAGGCAGGGGCAGGGGTATCAAATTCCCTTTCCTCACTGAGATTTTGCTGGGATTTCTTTGCCTCCATCGCCTTGTCCCGCCCTGCACCGGAGCTGGAAGCTTGCTCCACTAGGGAAGTGCTGGTTAATTGGTTTTGCTTTGGCAGGGATGAACTATCCTCTGACTGCTGGGCATAAATTATTCCCCCCAGAGCCAATGCACAAGCCAATGCTCCAGGAGCCAGCCTTTTGAACCAGCGCACACATAGCTTTTTATCATTTTTTTCCTGAGCTCTCTTAAGCTCAGCCTGGGCCAGCATCAGCTTCAAATCTCCCTGAATGGCATTTTCCTGCTCCAGAGAATCCTCGGCTCGACTTAGCCAGCCCTTGGCGGCTGTAATATGCTGACGAATCTTTCTGTCCTGCTTCATAGTCTGCTCTCCTCAAACATTAACTAATGAATACAATCCTCAGTTGTCATTCTTTCTGAACATACTATATCAGGGCAAATTCATCTATTTTGTAAAATTTACGCTTATTTTCTTATATTTTCACCGACAATCTGCCAATTATAACCCCTACATTATTCAAAGAAAATGCTTCTGCATTTTCTTTCAATGGGGTTTCGACGAGGGTTGAAATATTAGCTCCCCCCTGTCATTAGCACAACATCCCGCTACCTATAGAGGTGGGGGACATCGGACACCTCGTCATTTCCATTGATGGATAAATCTTGACAGCATACCTCTTACTCTCCTGACACCGCTTTTTTGCAACCGGTAAATATGAGAGGTACTGACATGAAGCTGCTGAGCTACCTGGGCCGCTTCCTGACAGCCTATATAGATGCTGTCCAGCACCATATATTCCTTTTCCGGCAGCCTATCCATAGCTTTTTTCACTCGCCGTGAGGCCTCCTGCAGCTCTACCTGTTCCGGCACCGGCATCCCTGTATCTGTCAAAAGCTCCAAGCCGGATTCCCTGCCTGGAATATCGGATTCCAGACAGGCAATATCCGCCCGGCCTTCCTTTTTCAGAAAATTGTACATTCTGCCTCGAATGCGATGAACCGCAAATATACTAAAGGCCACGCCCCTTGTATAATCATAACACTCCACCGCTTCAATCAGGCCCACAGTGCCCTCCTGAATAACATCCATAATATTATCCAGCTTTAGAAAAGCCTCTGCTGTCTTAAAGACCAGGGGCTGATAGGATTCTATCAGCCTGCTGCGAGCCTGCTGGCTCCCCTGCTCTTTGTACTCCTGCCACAGCTTCTGCTCCTCACTATAGGCCAGCAGCTTCACCTTATTTAGTTCTGATATATATCTATCCAGCTGCATAGACCTGCCTCCGCTGTTATTGAACATTCTACCAAACCAACTGGCCTAGAAGGTAAATCTGGCTTCCACACCAGCATAATAATCATTGTCCTGATTCCGCTGATAGGTGAGATTTACCTTGTTTGACAACTCGTAATCAATACCATAGCTAAAATCACTGGTTGTCATACTTTGAGTGTATTTTATCAATGCTTTATCGGAAATATTCTTTCCCAATGTGATATTGTACACCTCATACGCATTCTTGTCACCATTTTTTTCGGTTTCACTGCCATCTGTAACATCCCCCAAATTCTTGGTGCCATCAATGGTATCCCTTTCAATGGTCAGCACATCCAGATTCAGTACATTCCGCATGGCTGCTTCCACCTCGGAAAGGATGGTCATTTGCAGACCAATATTCAGCATGGAGGTTAGCTTGCTGGCTTCACTTTTATCCTTGTTGAAATAATCACTGCGCAAGGTTAAAAGCTGAATAATATCAGCCTCTGCCATCTTAGGATCTGACATCAGCTTGAAATGCATATTAGGCACTATGCCATCCAAGGAAAGATACACACTGGTTTTGTTGATTTTGGTACCAGCCTTTAGCACCACCTTTGGCATCAGGGTATTTACCTGGCCAAAATTGATAGAGCCCTCATATACCTTAAAATTGGTTTTGAGATAGCTGAGAGTACCTCTTTTTACATAAATAGAACCAGCGGTGCTAGGATGTATGGTATAACCACCAAAATATGCTCCACCTGCCAGACGCAAATCACCAAAGGTTGGACTAAGGAAGCGAACATTCTTCCCTAGCTCAACGCTATAGTCCAGAGCTGCCAAAGGCATATCATCAGAGGATTCCGGCAACTCGTCTGGCGGAGAAATCAAGACATTTTCCAGGAACAATCGCCCGGAGATTTTGGGTATAATCTGCTCCTCTATGCCTGGCACAGCAAATTTCATACTGTCCACATTCAAGGTGGCATTTAAAGGCCCCTTGAATACCGGGCTGTCAATATCCAGATTGTCACAGGCAACAGAAAGATTATATTTATCTGCCTTATTCCCTGCTAAATGGGCATAGCCTGTTATATCAAAACTGCCTGCTCCCATCTGACCGTGACACTCCTCCAAAGTTACATCATGACCAGTGAAAAGCAATCTCATATTCAAATCAGTTACAGGCTTGGCCACGTCCCTTATCTTGAAGGCACCCTGATATACATTCATACTGCCTGTAATATAAGGGCTGGCCAGAGTTCCCTGCAGCTTCATACGACCATCTGTAGGGCCTACCGCCCAATCTATGTATTTGGACAGCGTAGGCAATAGACTCAAATCTGCATTAGCCAGAGAAATATTTACATCAAACTGGTTGGCAGCATTAGGCATTTCCTCTGTGAGAGCCGCCAGAGGCACCCGCCCCTGAGCCGTCAAGGCATAGCTTTGATTGCCATATACCTTGGTGGCAGTCAAATCCTTTATCTCCACAATATTGTTTGCCACCTGCAAATTTCCTTCTACCTTATCTATCAAGGTGCTTTCTACCTGCAGATTCTTGATGGACAGCGGTATCTCCGCCCTTGGGGCTGCATAAGGGCCAGTAATATTAACAGCGGTATCCAGAGTACCCCCTACATGATTCTTAATGCCAGCAGCCTCAGTCAGAGCACCAATATCAATATTGTTGGCTACAGCCTTAATATTGATGTCCCCATCCATATCAATGACACCTTTGGCACTAAAGTGGCCCTCATCCCCCTCCTTACCGCTGAAATCCTCAATATAAATCCTTCGCTTGTCCAGAGAGGCCTTCAATATTACATCATCCATAGCATAGCTGCCCAAGGCGCCCTTGGTAATAAAGGCACTAAGATTAACCTCTGGTTCATCCAGCGTGCCCCCAAACATACTATTACCAGTAATAGTTCCTGTAATACCGTTATCCTTAAGACCAGCCATAGCTGCTAGATTGTGAATATCTCCCTTGTCCACATCCAGCCGTCCCTTGATACGCTTGTTATCAATATTTACATGGCCGGTAAATTTATACTGGCCCTCATTTTGCTGGAAAGAAAGATTGTCCATAAATATATGGCGCTTTTCATAGCGGACAATTCCCCCTACATTGGTAATCTCCTGTCCGTTGGCAGCCAAATCATCTGCCTCCAACTTTCCTTCAAATAGTGGGTTAGCCAAATCTCCTGTCAGCTTGCCGTTAAACCTAGCCTTGCCCTGCAGTGGAATCGGCAGATTCTTGTTGTACCGGCTCAGATTGATTTCGTGAACCTTGGCCGCCAAATCCAGCTTGCCCACCTTGTCTATAGTGCCGTTAAAGTCCACATCCAGCCAAGGGGTGAATACATGGAAGTCCTGCAGGATTAAATCTCTATCCTTGATGTAGTAGTCACCATCCATACCATTAACAAAAATGCCATTGTAACTGCCCTGATAAAAATGTACATAACCAACTACATTAGGATCCTTTAAAGTACCTGTAATGGTAATAACATTATCCACATTACCGGTAAGCTTCTGGTCTGGAGCCACTGCCTGCATAATATCCTCCATACGGGCACCTACGGTATCAATACGCATATTGATGCCTTTGTCCCCCAGGAAGCCCACCATGCCCTTGGCATACCATTTGGTTTTTTCCCCATGCTCCATGACAAAATCGTCAATCTTTACTCCACGAAGACTGCCTGCCGCAGAACCATGCAAACGATCAAAGGGCTGATGATAGATATGTCCATCATGAGCAGCATATTGGGCACGGACAATAGGATTATTTATATCCCCCTGCATGGTTCCCTTAATATCCAGATAGCCGGCCACAGGCACATCTGGCAGGAAATTACTTAGGATGGACATATCCATTTCGGAGCCATAGAAAGCAATATCTATGGTTTTGTCCGGCACAATAGTACCTTCTACACCAAAGGAACCTCCTCCTGACAGGCCACAGCTAAGATAATCTATAGAGATAACCTCTCCCTCTCGGGCAAAGGAACCTTTGAGAGAATCCAGCGTTACCCCCTGATAGGAAAGCTGGCTTCCCTTTAGGGTGCCATATACTTGCATCTGTTCTACATCGTGTCCATTGCCTGTTACGGCAAAATCGCCGTTTATAGTACCAGCCACAGTAGAAAAGTCAGTATCCAGCCCCTGAGCTGCGGCTATGGCCCCTGCCTGACTGGCAGAAATCCCTGCCAGCTGTACATTACCAGTAAAATCATAGCTTTTGGCATCAAAGCTGCCCGTGGCACTAATGGTACCTCCTGCCACCTGAGCCTGGGCCTGCTGAATCACTACCATGCTATCGGCATAGGAAACCTTGGCCGTAAGATTGCTAAAACCTATCCCCTGTACAGCACCCTGGGGCACCTGCAAATGAGCGTCCACTCTAGGATTATCCGCAGCCCCGGTAATATGGGCTGCAAATTTCACAGCCCCAGTATAAGGAATATCTTCCACAATTACGGCTGGCTCAAAGCCATCCGACTCTGCCTGCAAATCCAGCTCTGGTGTGCCGGAAGTAAGGATAATCCGGCCGTGTACAGAGGCCTGCTGTCCCTGAGTTTCTGCTCGGGCAAAGATTCTAGCCTCCTTTTCGTTAAAGGTAGCTAGGGCCTGAATATTTTCCACCTCATGGGAAAGCAAGGTACATTTCCCCTGTTCCAGCTCTACCTGACCATGATAGATAAGCTCCTGACCTACACGCTCCCCTGCTACCTGCAGGGATTTTATCTGACCAGAAATATTCTTAACCACATCCTCAGGGATGGCATCTGCTGGCAAATATGGAAAATAATTTTCCACAGCCCCATTCTCTACTGTAAGCTGGAAGGTCTGACGACCTCCTGCCTTGCCCTCCTTGGCCATATCAGAAGTATCAAGGGTAGCAGACACCCGAGCCTTGGTGCCCTGATTTGTGCAATCTGCCTTAAGGGAAATAGCGGGATAAGAGGCCATATCCACATACCCATTAACCGCCTCCAACACAATTGGCTGGTTGTTGTAACTGCTGCGGAGAATGGAATCCTTGATGTTTATCTTGGCCGTAAACTTGCTGCTGCTTTCCTTTTCAGACAACAAATCCTCATAATTCCAACTGCCATCCTCCCGTTGGAGAATGCTTACATCTGCTTTATTAATATCTATTTCACTAATGCCCTCAGTAAGAGATTTGTCCAGCATAGCCCAGGGACTAAGCCTGACAACTGCTTCATCCACATGGGCCAGCTTTTCGGATTTTTTATCATATACATCCAAGCCCTCAACCTTCAGCTCCCGCCAGGACACAATCTCTACCCTGCCCAAATCCACTTTGGTTGCCAAAAGCTCTGTAGCCATTCTGCCAGCCTGGCTGGCAGCCGTTTCCATAAAGCTTTGAGAGGATATATATGTATATAACCCAACAAACACCAAACAAATTCCAGCCATAACTGCCCCCAGCAGTCCTGCTGTCTTTTTCCTATTAAGCACCCTCTCATCACCTTTCATAAATTATTATCCATTCTCTATTATACCACAAATATAAATGTTGATAATGAAAATAAGATTAAAAACCCCACCAGCCTTTGCGAAAATAGGCCAGTGGGGTTATGGTAGTTAAATTCTTTTTTAGATATTGTACATGGCTTTTAACAGCCTAATACCTGCTTCGGTACGGAAGATATTCTGCAATACCTTGGCTGCAGTTTCTTTGGAGGAACCATCCTCGTAAAGATTAACCAAAAAATCTGCCTCTACCAGAATTTGATAATCCTGCTCCTGAATATTGCCATAGGTATGATGGTGGGCAATAAGATATTTGATGCGGTTGATTTGACCAGTAGTAAAGCCACCTAAATTAGTCAGCAGGGTTTCTGCCTCGCCTGGGCCTTCTATTTCCTGATATTTGCCAGCAGAACTGTGATATTTTTCCTCGCTTTTGTGAATCCCAATATCATGCAGGATGGCTGCCGACTCCAGAATGAACAGCTCATTCTCTGGCAATCCCTCTAAAGTACCAATAGTTACAGCCAAATCATGTACCTTAAGAAAGTGCTGTATTCTCCGTACATCCCCTTTATCGTAGGCAATCATAGCCTCCATCAAATCGGCAATTTTTCTGTTCATATCAAATCATTCCTTCTACCAATAGTTCTAACATTATTCATAATCTTCCAAGGGAATATCTTGCAGTACAAGTTGAATTTCATAGGATCCATATTGCTGTACGTGCTTCAAAAATGTTTGCAACTCTTCATCGTTCAAAAAATAACCGTCTAGCATATAAGCCATTGTTCCAGTTATTTGATAGAAATGGATGATATGATAAGAATTGCTCTGAATGTACTCCAAGAGTTGAACCTGCTTTTGCGGATTGAGGTTCAGCTTGATAAGGGCATGGGTTTTGAAGCCGTAAACCGGGCAATTTACATTGACGGTGTACCTTTGAACAACACCTAGTTCATTTAGCCTCTCCAAACGGTTTTTTATGGCCTGGCTTGTCATGTGTACACGCTTTCCGAGTTCCGTCATGGATATACGAGCGTTCCTCATCAATATTTCCAGTATTTGACGGTCGGTATCGTCTATGTTTTTGTTAACCGAGTTTTGCATAGTTGCCTCCAAAATTTAATTTTTCAAGTTATGCGCAGTAAAGACTTGAAATATGATATGTACATCAAATATACAATATTCTATAATAAGTTCATAAATTGATTAAGCATTAATGTTTTCGAAGGAGGATTTTAACATGAAATGGATGAAAACACTAGTCGCTACATTTTTGGGTATATCCATTATGTCAGGGACGGCATTGGCGCAGGTTTCCTATCAGCAGGTCAGAAGTGCCACAGGAAAACTTTCCTACAATGACACAGTATTTCTGATTGATCCCATGTTAGCGGAAAAAGGACGTTATGAGGGCTTTGCCGGGACATTCAACAGCGAAGTTCGCAATCCTACAGTAGAATTGCCGGAATCTAAGGAAGCTGTTCTGAAAGATGTAGATGCATTGATTGTAACACATACGCATCTTGACCATTGGGATGATGTAGCGCAGCAATTTATAAACAAAGATATTCCTGTTTTTGTGCAAGATGAAAAAGATGCTGCCGACATTCGCAAAGAAGGCTTCCGTAATGTGCAAGTATTGGAAAAAGACATGGTGTTTCAAGGTGTGAAGCTAACGAAGATTGAAGGGACCCACGGAACAGAGGCGATGTATGAGAATCCGGAAAACGCTGCCATTTTAGGCGATAGCATGGGGGTAATATTTTCTGCTGCCAATGAGAAAACCACCTACCTGATGGGGGATACCATATGGACGGCCAGAGTGACCAAGACTCTTCACCGTTATCAGCCGGATATCATGATCATGAATACCGGATATGCAAAGACACTCGGATTCAATGAAGGGATTATCATGGGTACGGCAGATGTAGCCAAAGCTGCGGCGTTTATGCCGAAATCAAAGCTGGTAGCCGTTCATATGGATGCCATCAATCATTGTACGGTATCCCGGAAAAACATGAGGGATTTCGTTCACATGATGAATTTGGAAAAACAGGTCTATGTTCCTGATGACGGAGAAATCCTAAATTTCGACAAATAAATCAAGAACGGTAATTTTTAATCCACTTCTGAAATAAGGAGTGGATTTTTTATATTATGACTTGCTATTTCCTCCATAGTAAGGGAATATGAACACACCGAAAGGGCGGTGTTTCGCATACACTCCTTCAACTATTCTTCTATGTCGATTCGTTCAATTTTGAAAATCACGGGGCGAGTCCCATCGGAGCAACAGGCAATCATGGTGTTTTCTTCACGCATCCACCCTTTCATGATGGAGCCGCTTTGCAGTCCCGTGTAGATATAACGGGCGATAGCGTCCCAAGCCTCTGAGCAATGGGGCATTTTCGGACCTCCGGCAACGGTTTCAGGATTGGCTTCGGTCTTTGTCAGCGTATTCAACCCACCATGCCAAAAGTGGTCATTTTTTTCGTCCCGCTCAAATATGAATTCATCTCCCACATTGTAGCAAGGACACATCCCGGAATTGGAGTCTGCACAATATTGCTGTTGCAGTTCGGGATACAGCTTTTGTCGATAACGGTGACTTTCACTTTGTACTTCATAATCGTTCTCCTAAAATAAATACATAATTGACAAAAAAAGCACTATCCGAAGATAGTGCTTCATACTCAATGGCAGGGGTAGCAGGACTCGAACCTACGAATGCTGGATTCAGAATCCAGTGCCTTACCAACTTGGCGATACCCCTAAGTATTCACGCGCCGTGAACAAGAAATATTATATGACATTTACCTATCCCTGTCAAGAAAAATTTATTTTATTTTTTAGATATTAGGCAGCTGCCAATTTATCGGCTCTTCTCCCACAGATTCTAAGAACTTATTTACCTTGGAAAAAGGCCGACTGCCAAAGAAACCTCTGTAGGCAGACAAAGGACTTGGATGTGGAGATTCCACAATAAAATGCTGTGGATTGGTAATCATAGCCTTTTTACGGCGGGCAGGAGAGCCCCAGAGGATAAAAGCAACTGGCTTTTCCCGCTGATTCAGCAGGGAAATAATCTTATCCGTAAAAATCTCCCAGCCCTTATCCCGATGAGAATTAGCTCTATGAGCCTGCACTGTCAGCACTGTGTTTAAAAGCAGTACTCCCTGCCTAGCCCAAGGCTCCAAACAACCATTATTAGGCACAGTACATCCCAAATCCGTTTCCAGCTCCTTGAAAATATTTACCAAAGAAGGTGGTGGCGGAACATTAGGCTGTACAGAAAAACTTAGTCCATGAGCCTGCCCAGGCTCATGATAAGGGTCCTGCCCTAATATAAGCACTTTGGTATCTGCATAGGAGGTATAATGCAGGGCATTGAAGATACTATACATATCAGGATAAACCTGCTTTGTACTATACTCCCCAATTAAAAACTGCCGCAGCTGCCGGTAGTAAGGCTGAGCCATTTCCTCCTTTAGATACTGTCCCCAGTCATTCTTAAAAATCTCCATAGCGCCTCTCCTTAATTCATAATATTCTAATTACCTATTATTTTAGCACAAATCAAGGCAATTATTCCTCCTGACAAGAAATTTTCTCAACAAAAAGGCAGATATCGAAAATTCGATACCTGCCTGATAATTCTATTAAACTGGAAGTTATCCACAAACTTATCCACATTGTGCACATATTCTGTGCACAACCAAGGATTTATCCACAGAAACCTTTGCTTAGTGAGTCAAAGCCTCATGCAAATACTTCAGTACCTGCTCGCCAGTTTCCATTTCCATAACCTTGGCCAGATGCTTCTGAGCCTCCTCATAGGTTACAGAACGTAGCATTTCCTTTACCCGTGGAATAGAAGGAGCACTCATGCTCAGCTCACTAATACCCATTGCCATCAGAATAACTGCTGCATATGGATCACTAGCCATCTCGCCGCACATACCAGACCAAATGCCACGGTCAGAAGCGGACTTAATGGTACGCTGAATCAGCTGCAGCACAGCTGGATGGAAATGATTATAGAGATACCCAACATTAGGGTTTACACGGTCTACAGACAGAGTATACTGAACCAAATCGTTAGTACCTATGCTGAAGAAATCAACATACTTAGCAAAAATTGGTGTCATAACTGCCGCGGCTGGAGTCTCAACCATAATACCCAGCTGAACAGTCTTGGAATACTCCTTGCCCTCATCTTCCAGCTCCTGCATAGCTTCACGAACAAAAGAACGAAGACGCAGAATCTCATCCACACTAACAATCATAGGTGCCATAATAGCAGCCCTGCCATAAACACCAGCCCGCAGAATTGCTTTCAGCTGAGGCATAAACAAATCTCTACGGTTCAAGCTGATACGAATAGCACGATAACCCAGGAATGGATTATCCTCATGTGGAATATTCAAATAAGGCAATGGCTTGTCACCGCCAATATCCATAGTACGAATAACACACAGCTCGCCATTGCAGGCCTCTACAGCCTTCTTATAGCTTTCGAACTGCATTTCCTCGGACGGAATATCTTCACGGCCCATGAATACAAACTCAGAACGGAACAAACCTACACCCTTGTTACCATATTTGGCAGCATTCTCAGCATCATTAGGACTGCCAATATTGGCAGCCAGCTGAACCTCTACTCCATCCTTGGTAACTGCAGGCAAATCCTTCAGAGCAGCATAACGCTCCTCATCAGCTCTCTGCTTAGCCAGCTTTGCTTCGTACTCCTTGATAGTCTCCGCATCAGGATCTACGAAAATATCGCCGGTATGTCCATCAATAATAACAAACGCACCCTCTGGAATAGCGTCAAGTCTGTGCTCCATACCTACAACAGTAGGAATCGCTCTTGACTTAGCAATGATTACTGCATGACAGGTGGTGCTGCCCTGTCCCATAATAACACCAGCAATCTTATCATCTGGAACAGAAGCAATAACAGAAGGCTCTACCTCATAACCACAGAGGATTACCATATTGTCGCCAACTTCTGGCTCCTTGATGCCAAGAATCTTGCCTGCAATACGCTTACTTACATCCAATACATCCGCTGCACGCTCACGAAGATACTCGTCGTCCATAGACTGGAAAATCTTGGCAGACTCAGCAGCAGATGCCAAAATAGCTGCTGGTGCATTCCCCATCTCCTGAACCTTATCAGTCATGCCGTCTGTCAGCATTGGGTCCTGTGCCAAGAACAAATGAGCCTCCATAATATTGGCCTGCTCATCATGACCTACGGCACGCATCTGCTCAACGCTCTTTTCCAGAATATCTGCCACCTCGGCTACAGCATTATTGAGCTTTTCCAGCTCCTCTTCCACTGTACCTGGCTGATACGCAGCCAAATAGCCATCCAGTGCCTGACCAGCCTTCATAATATAGCCGATTCCTACTCCTGGAATGGCACCCATTCCCTGCATTTTTTCTGGCATAATATATCCGTCCTTCCGCCCTTTTACTAATTAGTCTTCGCCGAAACCGGATTTGAACATGCCGCCGAACTTCTCAATAGCCTCATTCTCATCAGGACCATCTGCAGTAATGGTAACTACAGTACCGTTCTTAGCCTGGAGAGTCATGATACCCATCAAGCTCTTTGCATCAGCCTTCTTGCCGGTAGCAGCTACAGACAAGGTTACCTTGGACTTAAAGTTTCTTGCCTCCTTGGCAATCTGTCCTGCTGGACGTGCATGGAGACCCTGAGCATTAACAACTGTGAAATTTTCTTCGCGCATTTTTACCCCTCATTTCTTGATTTGTGCTATACTGTAAATATAATTTAATACTTTCGCTACTGTTTTATTTCGACATCAATACAAAATTCCCTGCTTTTTAATAAAAAATCTTGGCATTTTTTTACGGCGAGTGAATTTTGCCACTGAATTGAAAATTTCTAGCGAAAATTTATCTGCTGTATTATTGTACAAGTATTGTGTGATATTTGCAAGCGAAAAACAATACAAACAAAAAAAAATAATGTAAAACGAAATTTAAGTATCATGAAATGAAGTTTTTTGTTATAATATTTTTAGTGAAATTTGGCAGGATTATAAATCTGTCATATGATATAATAAATAAGCAATAATAAATCGTGGTGTGTATTTTGGAATTTTTTGTAATAGCAGCCTCCATTATGTCGGTCTGCATTATATCCATTTATAAAATAGCCCGCAAGCTGGGAGCAGATATTTCTCTTTCTGCCTTAGTACTATGTGGCGTTTCCGCCCTGATTATCAACTTTATGGCCATCAGGGTAAATCCTTTTTTGACAAAAACCTACTATTATATATTAGGCACAATGATTATTTTTGCAGCCACCGGCACAACCTGCTATAATAAGTACTTGTTATACAGGCGTAGCAGATTGGCTGTTCATGGTGCCCCTAGTGAAGATGAGAAAATCCCTCAGGTGACAAGTGAACCTGAAACAATAGTCGAAACCGAAGTGACAGAAGAACCTGAAACAATGGTCGAAGCCGAAGTGACAGAAGAACCTGAAATCATGGCCGAAGTCGAAGTGGCAGAAGAACCTGAAACCACGGCTGAAGCCGAAGTGGCAGAAGAACCCGAAACCACAGCCGAAGCCGAAGTGACAGAAGAACCTGAAACCACGGCTGAAGCCCAGCAGGCGGAGGAAGCACCTGTGCCTGCTTTGCCAGAAGGACTGGATTCTATGGATGCCCTTTTGGACTTTGCCTTTGCCCAGACTGGGGCAGGGGCTTATGAGCTGGCTCTTTTAGCCTACAGCACAGCCTTAGAGCAATATCGCAACGACGATTATGCTCCTTTTATCATTATAGATATGGTTAACCTGTACAAATCCCAGGGCAGATATCAGGAAGCCATTGATTGTGTCCATAATGCTATGGACCTTCCAGCAATTCAGGAAAGTCCTGCCTACCAGCAGAATTTCCAGAATTACTTAGCCCAACTTAAGTCAATTTCCCATAGTGCAGTTTCCACCCAATCCCCTGAGGATTAGAATGGAAGCTACACCTTAATATATTTTCAGGAGGAATTCCCATGAAAAAAAGTGTTGAAATTATTGGCTTGCCAGTAATCAGTATTACTGAAGGCCGGGAGCTTGGTATGAGCAAATCTTTGCTCATAGATGCCCCAAACGGCAGTATTGCTGCTATTACCATTGAAGATGAGGATTGGTACAGAGGCGTTAAGCTGCTGCCATATTCCTCTGTAATTGCTATCGGCGAGGATGCCGTAACAATTACCAACAGCGAAAACATCCTTACTTTGGAGGATGCTGGTGACTATGAGGCTATGATGGATGCCAACATCAAGATTATTGGCACCAAGGCCATCACCAAGTCCGGTACCATTCAGGGCAAGGTAGTTGAAATCTACATTGGCGATAACGGCAAGATTGAGAAATGCGAAATCGAAGGCCGCGACGGCAGTCTTTCCGAGATTGTTTCTGAGCAGATTTCCATCTTCGGTAAGCAGGTTACTGTTATTGACTCCGATTTTGAAAAAAAAACTGAAATTATAGCTCCTGTTGAGACTCCAGCTGTAGCAGCCCCTAAGACTGAGGCTCCAAAGGCTGAGGTTAAGGAAGCTCCTAAGACTGAGGCTCCAAAGGTTGAGGTTAAGGAAGCTCCTAAGACCGAGACTCCAAAGGTTGAGGTTAAGGAAGCTCCTAAGGCCGAGACTCCAAAGGCTGAGGTTAAGGAAGCTCCTAAGACCGAGGCTCCAAAAGCACAGGTTAAGGAAGCTCCTAAGGCTGAGGCTCCAAAGGCCGTTGATGCTGCAGCTCAGATGGCAGACAAAGCCACTGAGGAGCGTCATCGCCGTTTCCTGTTAGGCAAGACTGTAACCAAGGACATTGTTTCCGCTACTGGTGTTGTTCTGGCCAAAACAGGGGATGTTGTTACCGAGGAGATTCTCCAGAAGGTAAAGATGGCTAATATGTTTATTGATTTGTCCATGAATGTAAAATAATTTCAGACAAATTTAGCCAAACAATTTTCCTTTAACTACCAAAACATGATGACAAAACCACCCTCGTCAGGTTCCGCTTTCAGGTTGCCTTCTCAGGCCGCCCTAGAAAGTGCCTTTCTGTTGTGGCACATGTCATCATGTTTTCTTGTTTTTAACTCCAAAATTTGCACATAATACACAAGCCAAAAAACCAATCTTTCAGGCGTCATATAAATAAAAATTATGGTATAATAAATCATGAATCCTGGTCAATTTCTGGAAAAATTTTTGAAAAAATTTTTCTTGTCCGGGCACTGTTCGCCTTTTTTAACATCTTAAAGGAGGTTCTTTCTATGACATCTACAACTAATCCCGATTTTTCAGAGCATCTAAATAACTTCTATAACAACAATCCCTTCGTACAATTGTTAGGGATACAATTAAAAAAAATTGCATTTGGACAGGTTACTCTGTCTATGAAAGCTCAAAATCAGCTTTCAAATTTTTATCATATTGCTCATGGAGGAGCTTTGGCAAGTCTGGCAGATACCACTATGGGAGCTACCTGTCTCTCTGTTAACAAAAAAGTTGTTACTCAGTCCATGAATATGTATTTTGTCAAAGCTGTACCAGAGGGTACTACTATACAGGCTACAGGAAAAATTATTCATAATGGACGCAAAACCCTGGTCTGCGAAACAGAGATTGTGGACGATCAAGGACAGGTATGTTGCAAGGCTACAGCCAATTTCTTCGTCATTGGACCTTACACAGCCTAAGAAAATTTTCTACGGTCATAAATCTCGATATGAATATTTATACAATGATTTTGTATACAAAAAATCACTGTTCACGTTCTTAGTCCATTATATATGCACATTTGTATATGAAATCGACCTTATCCGGAAAAAATCCTCGAAAAATAATTATTATTGTCATACATTTTTCTTGACAAAGTAGGAGTAAAATACTATACTATTTTCAGGTTAAAGAAATGGCCTCGCCGTTTTCCCGCACTTATTCTTTGATTGCGGCGTACGTCATATAACCGTCGAGCAGGGTGGAATTTTTTCCACCCTTTTCTCGTATACAAAATATTTAAGACACAATCTAAAAACTCCACCAAAATGTAATAGCTCCATAAATTCTGATTTGCCGAGTTGACTATCTCCCTAAGGATGTAAATATAATTCGTGATGTCAAAGATTCTCGATATACAGCCTGCGGTCATAACGACTTTTGCTCTGTCCGACTTAATGGCCCTATCTGAGGGTTTATCCTAACGCAGTAATACCGCTTGTCGCTGAGCCAATTCACAGAAACCGTAACGATAGAGAGTGCCACCGGGGCCACTTTTGCTGCGCAAAAGCAAGAGTCTCCCGACGCAAAAGTGTCATGCCCCTCCGGCTGTTGTCGAATCATCAAGGCTTATCGATACTGCCAATCCTCAATAATTCTGCTATCCTCGTGGACAATAGGTAATTTCAAGCTGTGCCAAAGCAGAAAGATGCAGTGAATATGCAAAGTAGAAGGCATGACATATACCCTTAACAGGTATATCGATGTGCCTCGCTTCTTAAC
>ERZ506639.54-NODE-54-length-25081-cov-14.3292_pt1 | contig 25081 bp, 26 predicted proteins | sample MGYA00513983_ERZ506639 | MGnify/ENA metagenome assembly ERZ506639 | reverse complement strand
GCTCTGAGGCGGGCCATAGCACGCTGCAAGGCAATCTCGGCACGCTTGTTGTCGATAGGTGGATCAGTCTGACGACCACTCTTGAAGGCCTCCAGACGCTCTCTTGCTCTATCATATGCCTTCTGGGCACGCAGAACATCAATCTCCACAGGCAGCTCTGCTGCAGAAGCCAGCACCGTAATCTTCTCCGGCTGAACCTCCATAAAGCCACCAGCCACAGCAATCAGGGACTCTGTGCCATCAATCTTCACCCGCATGGCATGAGGTATCAAACCTGTAACCATAGGAGCATGCTTAGGCAGAATACCCAGCTCACCAGCTGTGGAACGAACAATCAGCATATTTATATCGGCTGTATAAACAACCTTGTCAGGAGATACAATCTCTAGCTTAATAGTAGCCATTGATTAACCCTCCTTCTTCAGCTGCTCCGCCTTTGCCACAACCTCTTCGATACCGCCTACCATGTAGAAGGCAGCCTCTGGCAGGTCATCATATTTACCCTCCAGAATTTCCTTGAAGCCACGGATGGTATCCCTGAGCTCTACATACTTACCAGGAGTACCGGTAAATACCTCGGCTACAGCAAATGGCTGAGACAGGAAACGCTGAATCTTACGGGCACGAGCAACAGTCAGCTTATCCTCATCGGACAGCTCCTCCATACCCAGAATAGCAATAATATCCTGCAGCTCCTTGTACTTCTGCAATACAGCCTGTACGCCACGGGCTACCTCATAATGCTCTGTACCAATAACATTAGGATCCAGAATACGGGAAGTGGAATCCAATGGATCTACGGCTGGATAAATACCCAGCTCCGCAATCTGACGAGACAATACTGTGGTTGCATCCAGATGGGTAAAGGTACCAGCTGGAGCAGGGTCAGTCAAGTCATCGGCAGGTACATATACAGCCTGTACAGAGGTAATGGAACCCTTCTTGGTGGAGGTAATACGCTCCTGCAAAGCACCGATATCAGTGCTGAGGGTTGGCTGATAACCTACTGCGGAAGGCATACGGCCCAGCAGTGCGGATACCTCGGAACCAGCCTGAATGAAACGGAAAATGTTATCGATGAACAGCAGCACGTCCTGGCCCTGTACATCACGGAAATACTCAGCCATGGTCAAGCCAGTCAGAGCAACACGCATACGTGCTCCTGGTGGCTCATTCATCTGACCATATACCAGAGCTGTTTTGTCAATAACTCCGGACTCAGTCATCTCAGACCACAGGTCGTTACCCTCACGGGTACGCTCACCTACGCCAGCAAATACGGAATAACCACCATGCTGGGTAGCAATATTATGAATCAGCTCCATGATAAGAACTGTCTTGCCTACGCCGGCACCACCAAAGAGGCCGATCTTACCACCACGGGAATATGGAGCAATCAGGTCAACAACCTTGATACCAGTCTCCAGAATCTGAGTGGAAGTCTCCTGCTCATCAAACTTTGGTGCAGGACGATGAATTGGCCAGAACTCCTTATTGCCAACAGGCTCAGGATTGTGGTCAACTGTCTGTCCCAAAATATTAAATACTCGACCAAGGCAGGCGTCGCCTACTGGAACCTTAATAGGTGAACCAGTATCAACAGCCTCCATCCCGCGGGTGAGACCATCAGTAGAGCTCATAGCGATACAGCGGGTAACACAATCACCCAGATGCTGCATAACCTCTACTACCAGATCAATATTCACATCGCCGGCTTTACCCTGGATTGTAACTGCATTGAGGATCTCCGGCAGCTGACCTGCTGGAAATTCAATATCTACGACAGGTCCAATAACCTGTACGACTTTACCCTTTGCCAATGGTAAACCCCCTTATTTCAGTGCCTCAGCACCGCCCACGATTTCTGTAATCTCGCGGGTGATACCGGCCTGACGAACTTTGTTATAATGCAAATCAAGTTTTGCGATAAGCTCCTGTGCATTGTCCGTAGCATTGCTCATAGCATTCATACGGGAGCTGAGCTCGCTGGCTGCAGCCTGCAAAAGAGCGGCATAGATTGTAGTTACCAGATACTGTGGCAGCATATAGCCCAGTACAGACTGAGCATCAGGCTCATAGATGTACTCGGCATGGGTTCCACCCTGACCAGCCAAATTGCCAAAAGGCAAAAGCTTAACAGTCTCAGGAACACAGCTGATAGCTGACACAAAACGAGTATATACCATGGAGATTTCCTTGACCTCCCCAGAAACAAATCTGGAAATCAGGTCTACAGCAATCTCCTTGGCATCATCATAGGAAGGACGCTCACTGATACCAATATAGGACTTAGCCACCTCATAATCCCGATTTCTAAAGAAAGCATCGGTTTTGCGGCCTACAGCCACGATTTCAGTGTTGGACTTGTCCTCAATACCAGCCACAGCCTCCTTGAAGGCATTGCTGGCATACGCACCAGCCAGGCCCTTGTCAGAAGCCATTACCAGAATCAGCTTTTTGCCCTCCTGGTGCACCTCCAGCAGAGGATGAGAAAAATCCCCTGCATTGGCAGCGATATCTGATACTACCTGTGCCATTTTATCTGCATAAGGCTTGTTGGCCACAGCCGCCTCCTTTGCCTTGCGCAAACGAGAGGTTGCAACCATGTTCATAGCGTTTGTGATTTGCTGAATACTCTTTACGCTCTTGATACGACGGCGTATATCCTGTAAACTAGCCAAATAAAATCACCTCGCCTTATGCCATTTTGTATGTTACAGTTTCCTTGAATTCCTCAATAGACGCGGAAATAGCCTTCTCCAGTGCATCATCCAGCTTCTGCTGCTGAACAATCTTCTCACCGATTTCTGGATGCTCTGCATGCATGAACTTCAGGTACTCATCCTGGAAGGTTACTACCTTCTCTACAGGAATATCTACCAGATAGCCACGAACAGCAGTAAAGATAACCAGTACCTGATCCTCTACAGACATTGGAGAATACTGGGCCTGCTTCAGAGTCTCAACCATGCGGACACCACGATCCAGCTGAGCCTTGGTAGCGGCATCCAAATCAGAAGCAAACTGGGAGAATGCTGCCAGCTCACGATACTGAGCCAAATCCAGACGCATGGTACCAGCAACCTGCTTCATAGCCTTAATCTGAGCGGAACCACCTACACGGGATACGGACAGACCTACGCTGATAGCAGGACGGATACCGGAATAGAAAGCATCAGTCTCCAGCATGATCTGACCATCTGTAATGGAAATTACGTTGGTAGGAATATATGCGGAAAGGTCACCTGCCAAAGTCTCGATAATTGGCAATGCAGTAATAGAGCCTGCACCCAGATCATCAGACAATTTAGCAGCACGCTCCAACAGACGGGAATGTAGATAGAATACATCGCCTGGATATGCCTCACGTCCTGGTGGTCTGCGGAGCAGCAGGGACATAGCACGATATGCCGCAGCATGCTTGGTCAAATCATCATAAACGCACAGGCAGTGGCCGCCCTGACCATTCTCATCTTTTCTATACATAAAATACTCTGCCATAGCAACACCGGCATAAGGAGCCAGATACTGCAAAGGAGCAGAATCAGCAGCTGTAGCAGCTACTACGATACTATATTCCATAGCACCGGCATCTTCCAAGGTCTTTACCACGCGGGCTACGGTGGAAGCCTTCTGACCAATAGCTACATATACGCAGATACAGTTCTGGCCCTTCTGGTTCAGAATGGTATCTACCGCAATAGCAGTCTTACCAGTACCACGGTCACCGATAATCAACTCACGCTGACCACGGCCGATTGGTACCAGAGCATCCAATGCCTTGATACCAGTCTGGAGAGGCTCATGTACAGACTTTCTGTCTGCAATACCAGGAGCATTAAACTCAACTGGACGAGTCTCAGTAGTAGGAATAGGTCCCTTGCCATCAATAGGACGGCCCAAGGCATCTACTACACGGCCAATCATGGCCTGACCTACAGGAACCTGCATAATAGTTCCAGTTCTCTTTACCTGAGCACCTTCCTTAATCTCGGTTTCGCCACCAAGAATAACGGCACCTACGTTGTCCTGCTCCAGGTTCAGAACCAGACCATATATATCATTACCGAAATCCAACAGCTCGCCAGCCATAGCCTTGTTCAAGCCATGAATATGGGCAATACCGTCACCGATTTCGATAACAGAGCCAACTTCATCAACATTCAGATCAACAGCATAATTTTTGATCTGATCCTTGATAATGGCTGTTATTTCTTCCGGATTCATCTTCATACTTCGCTGTCACCCCAATTTTATCAATTACTTGCCATCAATTCAGCCTTGAGAGCCTGCAAGCGTCCGATAACACTGCCGTCAATGCGGGTGTCACCAATCTTTACCACCACGCCGCCAATAATGGACTGGTCCTGATGGGTACGGAGCTGTACCTTTTTGCCAGTTACAGACTCCAGCTTGCTGCTCAGGCGGCTCCGAAGCTCCGCCTTCAATTCATAAGCCGTAGTAACATCTGCAACGATGATACCCTGGGCCTTGTTGGACAGCTCCTGATAGCAGTCGTTAATAGCCTCCAGCAGCACAATGCGGCGCTTGTCCACCAGCAGGAGCAGGAAATTCATCATCATAGGTGAAACCTGGTCCTTTAACAGCCTGAGAAGCACCTGCTTCTTATCTTCCGGCTGTATCTGGGGATTGGTCAGGAAGTCCTTCAATTCTGCCTGAGCAAATAGAGCCTGACTTACATCGGCAAGCTCACGGCCATATTCCTCAAGCTTGTTGTCCTCATGGGCAATCTCAAAGATTGCCGTCCCGTATTTACGGGCAAGCTGTATATTTAGCATGGCAGATCACCAATTTTGTCCTTATCCAGCTGGTCAATAAACTCGCCAATAAGGGCCTCATTCTCAGCAGCATCCATATTCTTGGAAACAATCTTCTGAGCTGCAGCCATTGAAAGAACCACCATCTGGCTTTTCAACTGCTCTACAGCCTGGGAACGCTCACGCTGAATCTGCTGCTGGGCAGCTTCCTTCATCTGCTTGATTTCGCTATGAGTCTCCTGAATCTTGGCAGAATGCTCATCCTGAGCACGCTTTTCTGCCTTATCCATAATATCCTGTGCCTTGACACGAGCACTAGCCAGCTGTGCCTTGTAATCCTTCAGGACAGCTTCAGCCTCTGCCATATCAGCATCAGCCTTCTCAATGCTGCCAGCAATGCGCTCCTCGCGCTCCTTCAGCATTTTTACGATAGGCTTATAGGCCACCAAGCGGAGAACGACAACCAGAATCAAGAAGTTCAGCATCTGAGCAACCAGTGTTGCATTTATATCTATCAATTCTATTGCCTCCTCTAAAAATCACACTTCAAATAGTTTCTTATTTGATAAGCGGATTTGCAAAGAGCATAATCAGGGCAATAACTGTAGCAATAATTGCCATGGACTCTACCAGACCGATAGAAATCAGGGTGTTGGTGAACAGCACGTTCTTAGCCTCTGGCTGACGAGTCAAGCCCTCAATGAACTTGCTAGCAACAAGGCTATCGCCAAGACCTGCACCAATTGCTGCCAAACCCATAGTAATACCTGCACCCAGCAGAGCTGCTGCTACCATAATTGCGTTTTCCATTAGAAAAATCCTCCTCTTACATTCCAATTCATAAAAATAGATAAATCCTTAGTCTTCACTTTCCTTGACTGCATTAGCAAGATATGCCAAGGACAGACTGGTGAAGATAAATGCCTGAACTCCGCCGATAAAGATACTGAAAGCCAGCCATACAACAGATGGAATAGGCATCCAGATTGGTACCAGCTTCAGCAGGATGATAATCAAAATCTCGCCTGCCATAATGTTACCAAATAGACGGAAGGACAGAGTGATAGGCTTCGCTACCTCCTCAATGGCATTGATAACCACAAATGGGGCTACTGGCTTGAAGAAATGCTGAATATAATGCATACCCTTCATGTAGATACCCAGAACGTGGACAATCAGAACCATCAGGAGAGCCAGACCTAAGGTGGTGTTCAGATCATTTGTCGGAGATGCCATCTGTGGCACCAGACCTAGCCAGTTGGAAATTACCAGGAACAGGAACAAGGTAACAATCAAAGGTGTCAAAAAATCCCCTCTGGTTCCCAAATTGTTGTGAACCTGTTCACGGAGCCAAACAATGAGAATTTCTACTACATTCTGAGCTCCGGTAGGCACCAGCTTAAGACTTCTGGAAGCCAAAAAACCAATTGCTATAACAATGGCCATGGTTATCCAGGTCATCACCAGTGTTTCCCAATTGAAGGTCAGTCCGGCAAACTGCACTGTTTCGCGAACACCGATTTCGTGCATAGAACCTCTACCTCCTTTTGTTGTGCAGACTCCAAGTCTGTCACACCACTTGAAATTTCTTTGACAAAATATTGGGGAAGCCTCTACATTTGTCTGGCTGATAGAATCAGCATTACCATGCCCAGCATATAAACTATGCCAAAGCCTGTGACCGTGGCCAGAAACTGTCCAAAGGACACCTGTATCGCAGCCCAAAATACAACCGCCATCAGCATCAATCGTAGGATTGCACCTATAACCACATGCTGCTTGGCTTGGGCGATAGTCATATCTCCGCTGCGCCACAATCTGCCGAACATTACACCATACCAAACCATGCCAAGGCCATAGCCTGCTAATAGACCAGCCAGCAGCTCCAGCTTGCCAGCAGCCCATAGATTCACCACAATCAGCACCGTACCAGCAATGAGATACTTTGCCAGTGGCCTGGCCTTTGTCAAAAAAATTTCCCTCATATTCCTCCTCCGATGCAAAGCATCTTCGATTGAATATTAATAAATTGGCAGAAATATAATCCGCCCTCTAACCGTTTCATTATAACATATCTTTTCAGATAATACACCGCTATTGTGAAAAATAATTAAATTTATTTATTTATTTTTTATTTTTGTATAAGCATCCTTTATGTATGAATAATTATTAATTATAAAAGAAAAAGCCACAACATATGCTGTCGTGACTTTTCCAAATATTTAATTTAAAGCTGGCGATTAAAACTATATCCGCCGTTGGTAACTCCCCGTATCCCGTCATAAGCCCTAACCTGAGTATTGTTCCGGCGGGATTTGTTCAGCCAGGTTCTAGCCTTGTACATAATCTGCATATCCAGAGGCTTAATCTGTTCCTTGAGCTGGGCACATTCCTCCGTATGGCGGAAATCCTGCTTTTCCACTGGCAGAGCCTTCATCATTTCCATCAGCTGCTGCCGCTGATCCACCAGATTCAAAAATGTATCAATCTCCTCAGCCTTGATAAACTTCAAAAGCTCCTGAGTAACCATCCAATACTTTTCCCACAGCTGGCGATCCGTAAACTCCAACTGGCGTCTAGGCATAACAGGAGGCTTCATTAGGAAGCACCTCTTTCCTGACGAGCGGTTTTCATAGCCTGAGCCCAGGCATCCCGCAGCTCACGGATAATATCCATGCACTCCGTAACCTTCTCCGGCTTGCTTTTCATATTAGCCTCAACCAGACCATTGTAAACATAATCATAGAGAGGCATAAGCTGTTTGGAAATATCATATTCCATCTTCAAGGTAGCCTGAAACTCCAGAATAATCTTCTGGGCTTTCTGGAGAGAGTTGTTGCAATGCTCCCACTCCTTGGCCTCCATAGCCTCCAGCCCTTCCTTCATAAACCGGAGCGCGCCATTATATAGCATAAGGGTCAAAGCCTCTGGCGTAGCGGTCATAACCTGCTGTCTCTTATAGGCTTCTGCTGCATTATTAATCATATATTTCCCTCTTTTTCAGGCTATTAGCCAGTAATATAGCTTAGCTGAGCACCCAGCTTGGAGAGAGCAACCTCCATAGCATCATACTTTTTATATAGCTTGCTTTCATAGGACTTCATCAAGGTCTGGAAGCTGGTCATCTTGGTGTTCATATTGGTAATCAGCTTGCCCAGATAGCTTTCATCATCAGTTTCCTTGCTGGTGCCGGCATAGCTTTCCAGCTTGGAAATGTTGGTGTTCATAGAATTGTACAATCTGTTGGCAATACCGGTGTTGAGATAATCACTCTTGCTGGTGTAGGTATCAGCCTGATTCTTGTTGGTGGAACCAGCAACATAGGTACTATCCTGGTCAGAAGCAAAGAGCTGGTATACGCAATCCGGATCCTCAGTCAAAGCCTTCTTCAACTTTTCCTCATCCAGAGTAATATGGCCCTGATTGGTGGAGGAGGTAATACCTATAGAGGACATGGTATTGTAGGAATACTTGTTGCCCTTAGCATCGGTAAGAACTGTATCTACTGCATCTACCTTGGTATAGAGAGATTCCCGCATATCACTGATAATGGAATAGATATTGTTATCATGATACAGGAGACCAGACTTAGCCTTTTCATTCCACTTGTCAATCTGGGACTCTGTCATTTCCCCTTCCTGCTTCTTGGTCAGTGGCTTGTAGTCAGTATTCTTCTCTTCTCTATACTTAGTGTTAAGACTATCAATGAGAGTATTGTAGGTTTCTACAAACTTCTTCACATTATCCACAATCTTGTCAGTGTCCTGAGAAACGCTGATGGTAGAAGCCTGATAGGTGCCATCTGCATTCTTGGCAGATACCCCATTGAAATTGTAGATAACATTAGCTACATTCAGCTTGTTTGTGTCAGATTCATAGGTCTTGCCATCAATGGTAGCCTTGGCATTGGTGCCCACTGCTGCCTCTGTCAAATTATTCTTGGTAAAGCTGATTTCATTGCCCAGAGTATTAGTCTGCCCATCATAGCTGGCCAAATGAAGCTTGTTCAGAAGGTCTGCAGATGTATCATTATTAGCCTTTAAGCCGATTTTGTTAGCAGAGCCGCTGGTTTTGTTATACAGGCTGAAGCTGTCATTAACAGTATCATAGCCGCCCTGAACATTGGCACCGCTGTTGGAGAAGGCAGTAGCCAAATCATTCAGTGTCTTTTTGTCATTAAAAATCTGATCATAGGTAAACTCTACCTTGCGGGTAACAGGCTTGCCATCGCTATCCACATCTTTGCCATCCTGCACCTCAATGGAAATAGCCACATCAGAACCCTTAAAAGTATCTTGCTTGCTAGGGTCAGTATTCTTAAATTGGTAATATGTTTGACCATCGGTACCTGTAGTCTTAGTAGGTTCCTCACCAAAAAGCACATCCTTCAGATATGCACTATTAGCAGCAGAAGTATTAGCTCTGTCAATCTTCTTGCCATTGGCCGTCATCAGATAGGCATTGCTGGCCACCTGCTCCACAGTGATCTTGTGGTTCATGGCAGCAGCCGCACCATTGGCAGTAACGCTAACCACATCATTATTGCTGCTGCTAGCCTGCATGGCACTCATATTGGACTGCATTTTGAAGGTAGACATGCTTTCCTTAAATGCTTTTACATCTGTATATACTGTGTTATAGGCTTCCTTTACCCAGGTCTGCTTCAGCTGAGTCTGGTACATCTTATCGTACTGATTCTGCTTGTTCATCATTCCCATTTTTACTAGGGATTCAATGTCAAGACCTGAGCCGGACAAGCCATAGATTCCGTTTGCACCCATTGCCGGTCCCTCCTTTATTACGCTTTCTTATCCAGGAAGGCGCCTAGCCATTCCTGTGCCTTAATCATACCTTCCACCATTTCCTCTGGTGGATATTCCTTAATAACTTCCTTGGTGTTTTTGTCCACCATCTTTACGGACATAACTCCTACTTCCTTGTGATATTGGAACTCCAGGTCACAGTTCAGCTTGCTCATAAGCTCATTCAGCTCTTTGGTCATTTCACTGACAAACTCATGGGACAGAGGGTTTTTGCCATTCTGATTTTCCTGCTGTTCATCCCCGGTCTGTTGAGGGTTGCCAGCAGCATTAATGGCATCCACGCCATCGGTCTGAACCGCTGACTTAACAACAGCATTGCCATCTGACTGAGTATTCTGACTGCTTGCCTTGGTCTCGCTGGTATACCTTGATCCCTTGTTATCAGCAGCAGATACAACCACTGCTGCCGTTACCATGTCCTGCATCTTTCCAATCATCGTTATCCCTCCATAGAAAAAATGATTTAGTCCTTTAGTTTTTTTCAGGCAAAGCCTGTGACAGATCAAAATCTGCAGGTGCCGCCGCTGCATTGCGGTTCTCATCCTTAATCGCCCTGTAAATTTCTCCCCGATATATCTTTACATGCCGAGGGGCATCTATTGCTACCCGGACATTTTCGCCATTAACATCCACAATATTAATGACTATATCATCCCCTACCATAATCTGCTGGTGGGGGCGTCTAGTCAATACAAGCATTATTCTGCCTCCTTCTTCTCAGGAAACAGCCGATGCTTGGTGGTGTACTGAGTCTTTTCCAGCACCACCTGTCTAGCCTCTCTGCTGTGTCTGTTAATAACCACTGGAGCCAGCAGATTGGTAGTCATATTGGCAATACCTGTAGCCGGAATAGATATGAGGGTACATACCAGAATATCATCCATTGCCTCCACCCCCAGCTTCTCCATATTGGTATCATCCAGCTCAAAGCTGTAATCTGGGAAGAAAACAAAAGGATCCGTCATGAGAAAAGCCAGTTCAGGAGTAGTCAAAGATTGCAAAAACATATATGGTGTACCTTCTTCATAAGGCAGTACCACAAATTCATGCTCCTCCTCAAAGGCTGGCAGGCCATCAGCAAATCTGATAATATCCTGATCCTCAATCTCCAGCTCGCCAAAACGGCGGGTATTTATCTTTCTCATATAAAAGCCTCCAAAAATTATTTTCGCAATCCTCTACATACAAATCACAAGCAGGACAATTACTTGTAAAGTTCACACCCTATGCCTGTATATCATAATGACCTTCCGTGGTCCACATGCGAATGGAGCCTTCCGTAGCAATATATGTTTCAGCCTCGCCAACCCGAATATCTATATTGGCCTTGGCCTGAGGCTTAATACTATATCTATCATGTCCCACATTCATCTGCCCCTTTATCTCCGAAGGAGTTACAGTAAATACTGGATCAGGAATATCCTTGGCCACCCAGGTAGGCCATTTTACTACCTGGTTCCAGAAGTGGGAACGATTCTGACGGCCAATAATGCTTTCTCCCGGCTTGGCTCCGTTTTTGGCCATATCCCAGCCCTCCTGGGTATGACGGGAGGTAGCCGCCGCTATATCCTGCTGTCCCTTCTGACCATAGGTCTGGGCAAAATCCGTATTATTGAGATAACCATAGGCCTTGCGGCAGGGATAACAATCAATATCCACCTTCACCAGACTAACGCCCATATCAGCCAAAGGAGGCTCATAATCCCGGTGCATTTCTGCTGGAACATAGCCGTTTTTCAATCCCATAGCCTGCTGCTGGCGAATGCCAATGCGAGGCAGCTTCTGGTCAATATTCACATATTTCATAGTGGACAGGATACCTGTGCCTCCAATACCATCTAACATTCCCATCTGCCTCACATCCTTTCTAATTTAAGTATACATCACCAAGGTAATTTATACCAGCAAATTACAAATAATCTGCCAAGGTACCTGGCAAAATCTTGGAGCCTACAGACAAAGACAAGCTATAGATGGTCTGGTACTCCATCAGCTTGGTAGCCAACTGAGCCACATCGGTGCTGGATACATCAGAAATATCACTGGTAATGGATTCATTCTGAGTTACCAGCATACTGGAGGAGGAATTGTAGGCCTGCTGTCTAGCTGCCATTTTGGTCTGGGCCCCTAGCACTGTAGCATGGGCACTATCAGCAATGGTCATACCCTGCTCGCCAGCCCATTTGTAATCCGCTCCATCCAACTTGGCTACGGTGTACAAAAGCTGATTCAATCTAGCTGTACCACTATGAGGCTTGTTGCCTACATCAAAAAGGTCACAGCCATTAATATCCTGACCGGTAACATTTACCGTATCAGTAGCCTTGTCTACACCGCCATTTTTCTTAACCATGGAGATATATTTAGCATCCCCAGCGTATTTTACAATATACTGCTTGGTGGTGGATAGCTTTAAATTCACATCCTTGCCATCCACAGTAATTTTATAGTTGGCATTAGTACCTACATTGGCATCTGTCTTAATCACACCATATTGGTCAAAATTCTTGGAAACATCATAGGCTTTGGCTGTACCTTTTTTACCGCTGGTAATATTGTCTACCGCCTGGGTTGCAGGATCGAATTTATCCTCATTTTTATAGCCATTCTTAACAAAATCCTCAGTGTACACATCACCGGTATTGACATTCATATAATAGCTATTGCCATCATCGCCCTTGAGCTTCAACATCTGCTTTACCGTGGTATTTTCCTCGCCCCAGCTGTTAGCTCCAGAGAAGAAAGCTGACTGCTTTTCATCCAGAGTAAAGGTATCTCCTCTATCCATCTTATCAGCGCTGATTTCAAAAGGCATGGTAGTATCCTTCTGTCCAGCAAAAAGGAAGCGATCCCCAATCTGGGTATTCAAATCCGCCACCTGCTCCTGCACATTGGCCAAAAGCTCCTTGGCAATATCCTTCATATCGCTCTCATTGTTGGTAGAATTAGAACCCTGCTCCACCTTGGCCTTAAAGGTCTGCAACAAATCAGTTACATTTACCAAAGCCGCATCCGCATTCTTCATCCAGCTAGCCGCAGTGCTAACATTGCTCTGATACTGCTCATTGCTAATCTGATTATTCTGATAACGCAAATATTTGGAATAGCCCACTGCATTATCTGAAGCTCTATGCAGCTTGCTGCCATCAGCCTGCTCCATCAGCTTGCTGTACTGCTCATAAGTTCCGTTCAGCTGCTTCAAATAATTATTGGACATCATTGTACTAGAAATTCGCATCTATATCACCTTATCTTCCCACAGTACCAGTACCGTTAATCAATTTATCCAGACATTCATCCATTGCAGACAAGCAACGGGAGCAGGCAGAATAGCCCTGCTGGAAGGTTATCATATTGCTAAGCTCCTCATCCCAATTTACGCCATTAGTGGAGCTTCTGAGATTTTCTACCTGATCCATAACCCCAGACTGGAACTTTACTCTGCCGTTCATATTGGAGGCATCAGAACCCATAGTGGTCATGCTGGTGTTGTAATAGCTGTAGAGAGAACCATTACCAATCAGGCGATCTGTGCCGTTCACCTCTGGGCTGGTCTTGTCCCGCTCACAGTTAAAGAGGGCTGCTATCCATACCGCATTACTGCCATCACCTGTACCATTAACATCCAGTGCCAAAGGCTTCTTACCCTGAGGATCCAGCTTAACATCCTTCAGCAAATACAAGGCATTGCCATTGGCATCCTGCTTGGCCAGCTTGGCATCTGTAGTAGTAGTGCCATCCAAGGCCATATACAAAGGTTTATTGGTTGTAGCATCTATCTTTGCCTGATTAACATCTGTGGTAGTTATGGTAGTGGTCTTGCCAGTATCAGTCTGATACAGCAGATTGCCTGCATCATCCCGCTCTCCGCTTCTGGTAGCCAGCTTCTTGTGACCATCTGTAGCCGTCAGCTCACTGTTTACAGTCAATATCTCCAGAATCTGCATACCAGAAAGCTCTTCCTTAGCACCAGTCTTTACATCATACATAGCCAGCTTGCCAGTCTTGGCATCCCACTGGAAAGCCTTATCGCTTTCACCGTAGAAATTCAAATTGGTAGTAGCATTATCCTTGGGATTATCATTGCCAAAAGGCTTATCCTTGGAGCCATCAATACCGTAACCTGCCTTGTGCTGGTCATTCATGGTAGTAAACATAAAGGCCGCCATATTGGCCACCTGATCTATATACCCCTTGTCCTCAGCTACAGCCTCAAACTGAGCCTTCAACTCACCATTGCCAGGAGTATACACCGTGCCAGTCTGCTTAATCATAATATCATAATCACTGAGACTGTAGGTGGTGTTATTCTTCGGTGCAGACATTTCCAAATCCACCTTGGTAATGCCATTAACCAGGGTAGTACCGTTGCTGACCAAGGTGTACATACCATTGGCAGATTCATAAACCGTAATATCTGTCATAGAGGTAAGCTGATCTACAATCAAATCTCTCTGGTCCCGCAAATCATTGGCATGAGCACCAGTGGCCTCAATACCAGCAATATTCTTATTCAGCTCTACCACCTGTCCCATAAGGCGGTTCATCTTTACCACGCTAAGACTGATATCATCATAGAGGGAATCAATCTGCTCCTTGGTCTGTTTAGCTGCAATCTGCAGGCTCTGAGCAAAATTCTGTCCTGCATTAATAACATTCTGACGGCTGGTATCACTGCTGGCCGTAGTAGAGCAATCCTGCCATGCCTGATAGAACTTCTCCATAGCATTCTGAACACCGCTGTTATCAGAATCGTTAAAGATAGACTCTATCTTGGCATAGTTATTAGCCTTGCCATTGTAGTAGCCATCCGTACTATTTTCCTTCCAATACTGACGATCTGCATATATATCTCTAGCCCGAATAACAGAGGTAACTGTGGAACCATTACCCACCTGGCTGGCTCCTGCCAAGGTATATACCTCGGAGGAAGGGGTGGCCGCTGCATGAGCAGTCTGGCGGGAATATCCCTCTGTATTGGAATTACTGATATTATGACCAACGGTATTTAACCCCAGTCGCTGTGTATAGATACCATTTACCATGGTATTAAGACCTGAAAAGGTACTCTGCATTTTTTACACCTGCCTAATTATATATTTGCTTCAAACATCTTGGTACCGGTCAGAGTGCCCACCCCGCCAGCCTCGGCTGCACTATAGGTTACCCCTGCCACGGCTCCAGTTAGAACATTTATATTGTAATCAATATAGCTCATATTCTTATCAAGATATTGCTTATTATCTCCAGCCACAGTTTTTAGCTGATTGAGAGCCTTTTCCAGCTTCCCTACCAACTGCAGGGCCATATTTTTCTCTAGGCCATCCCTTTGAGTTGACAGCCATTCTACCGCATTTTGAGCCTTCTGCTGTTGGAGAAAAGCCTGTCTCCTTTTTTCCAGCAGATTCAAATCTATAATCACTGTCTCGATTTCCTTGGTAAGACGCCGTACTGCGGGAGCTGCTGTATGTATAAGAGCTTCCCTTTGCTGGCCTGACAGCTCCAAAAGCCGCAAGCACAGTACCAGCTGCTGTCGTAAAAACTGTATAAATTCCTGCACCTTATGCCTCCAGATTAAAATTCTTGCGATGAATAACCTGCTCCTGGCCCCGACTGCCATAGGTAGGCTCCACCATAGAGCCTCCCAGCTGGTTCAGCTTGGCATTAATAGCCTCCAAGGCACTGGTAATCAGGATTTCATTATTGGCATTGGCCTCCTGCACATCCTTTACTAGCTGAGCCAGCATCTTGTGCAGCTTATAGAGAAGCTCCTTTTGCTGAGCATTAGGACACTGCTCCCACACTTGATGCATTTCCATATCAGGCCGTACCTTGACACCGCTGTCTGCCATTTTCTGTAATAGCTGTCGCCGTTGTTTCTCCGCCTGATTGATTTCCTTAATAATATCTTCTTCTCTGGCAATCAGCTTTTCCAGCTCCTGCATTTTTACCAGCACCAGAACACCATGCTTTTCCTTGTTCAGCTCCTGCAGCTTTTGGTAATTGCTAATTAAGAGGGCCAGTATCCTGGCCAATTCCTGCCACATATCCCTACCTCATATCAATAACGATACTGCAGCAGCTTGTCTGCCAAAGCACCATTATCAACCTTATAGGTACCAGCAGCCAGCATATTCTCATACATAGCCACCTTGTCCATCCGCACATCAGAGCCAGCCTTTAACTTACGCATAATCTCATTAAACTGCTGTCCCTGAGAGGAAATCTGAATATCATCCCCGGCAGGCTCTGCCTGCTGATATGCCTTACTAACCTTGTTATTACTGCCTGCATTAGCATATACACCTGCAATGCCCTGCAAATTGCCATTAATAATCACATTGCTCACCATCCTAAACATCTATCACAGAGAAAATCAGTCTGCCCTTTCCCAGTGGCACACCAACCCAAATCATTAATTCTAGGAAAAATATCGAAAAAAAAGACAGGATTCTTAAATCCTGCCAGCCTATATCAAAAATTTTGTCAACTCCAAAAAGCTCCCCTTGGGGAGTCATGAAAAGATGTTGTCATAATCTCTTCAAGTTATAAAATTACCCTTGCTATTTCTTATCTATTTCTGGTGGTATTGTACATAGTAGTACTGCGGTCTATCTTCTTCATATTTTTCTCGGCCTTCAACCGCTCCGCCTGATTGAGAATATCCTTGCTGCATTTAGCGCACAGCTTGCCTGTAGTAATAGGCGCACCACAGCCCTGACATGGATAGGTAATCTCCAGCCCGCTGGCAATAAACCGTCCAGCCTTCAACATACGGAACACTACCTTTTCCTTAACGCCGGTGCCATCAACAATCTCCTTGATACTGCATTTATCATGATCCCGAACAAAGGAGTATACCACCTGCTCCATTTCCTGTTCCTTGCGGAAGCAGTCCTGGCACATGCCTTGACCAATTTCCATATACAATCTGCCACATTCAGAGCAATTTTTCAGCTTATTCATAAAATCCACTCCTATTTTCATTATCCCTTTGTCCTATTATAATGGATTTTCAGCATACATTCAATATATTTTACTTTGGACTATTTTCGTCCCGAGGCAACAACCAGTCCTGTAATATCCACTGCCCCTGCTTTTTTCAGCACCCGACCACACTCCAGCAGGGTTGCCCCAGTAGTCATAATATCATCCACCAGCAAAATTCTTCGCCCCTGCAGGGATTTTTCCCCAGCCAGTTCAAAGACCTGATGGAGATTTTCTCGCCTTTGTACGCCACTTAGACCATATTGAGGCTTGGTAGCCTTGGTTCGTATCAGCCAGTCCTCCATAGCTATACCATAATCGGCTAAGGGCTTCTGAAAAATCAACTGACTTTGATTGAAACCTCGCTGAACCAGCTTCTCCTTGTAAAGAGGCACAGGAACCGCCACCAAGTTTTCCCACAAGGCAGGTATCCGCCCTATCCCCTCTGTCACTAGATTATGTAGACCAGGAACCATCACCTGTTTCTGCTGATATTTCAGCTGTCTCAGCATATTCCTAAGTTCCCCTTCATACAAGCCCAAGGCCCAAACGCCACCAAGAAAAAGCTCTGCCATTTCCCTGTCCAAGGGCAATAAATGAGGTCGGCACACTCTGGCCAAACATTCATTGCACCACTGTCCCTGATGCTCCACATAGCCATTACAGCCGGGACATTTGGGAGGAAAAAGCAGATTCCAAAGCCACTCCACCATGCCAATCCCTCATTTCTACAGCCTATGTCCCAGTCTTTCCGCCAGCAGGGTATAACGCTTTCTGGTTCTATCATTCTCCACGGCAGTATTAAGGGCCGCCTTGGAACCTATCAAAATCACCAGCTTCTTGGCTCTGGTAACAGCCGTATACAGAAGATTCCTCTGCAGCATAATATAATGAGCTGACACCAAAGGCAGTACCACCACTGGATATTCACTGCCCTGACTTTTGTGTACCGTCATGCAGTAGGCCAGTTGTAGCTGGTTAAATTCCGAGCTTTCGTATTCCGCCTCCAGCTCCTCACCAAAATGCACCAGCATCCGTCCCGGCTCCAAATCCACAATATAGCCAATATCCCCGTTAAATACTCCCTTGTCATAATTATTTTTATTCTGCATTACCTTATCTCCCAGGCGGAAGCTGCGGCTGCCATTTACCACCTCTGGCATATCATCCTGCAAAGGATTCATGGCATTCTGCAGCAGTTGGTTCAACCGCTCCACCCCACAGGCATTTCTATGCATAGGGGAAAGCACCTGCACATCATACATAGGCTCATAGCCCATCTTCGGCAGATAGGTCTTGCACAAGGCCACAATCTGCTGTTCCGCCCAGTCAGCATTATTCTGCTCAATAAAAATAAAATCACTGCCCTTTTCTCTGGAACACTGAGGCAGCCGCCCTGCATTAATGGCATGGGCATTCAGCACAATGGTGCTATCATCACTTTGACGGAAAACCTCTGTCAGGCATATCTTAGGCACCACCCCGCTGCGAATAATATCCTGCAACACCGAGCCAGGCCCCACCGCTGGCAGCTGATCCACATCTCCCACCAGAATCAAGTGGGCACCATCTGGCACCGCCTCCAGAAAATGCTTCATTAGCACAATATCCATCATGGAAACCTCGTCCAGAATAATTACATCTGCCTCCAAAGGTTCATCCTGATTGCGCCCAAAGCCAGAACCACACTCCTCAGGATTGCCGCCCGCCTCCAGCATACGATGCACAGTACAAGCACCTCTATGAGTAGCCTCGCTAAGTCTTTTGGCCGCCCGTCCTGTAGGAGCACCTAATAGGATTTCCAGCCCCTGCTGTTCCAATATATCCAGCATAGCCCGAATCACTGTGGTTTTGCCAGTACCAGGCCCCCCGGTCAGCACAAACAAGCCATGCTCCAGCACAGCCTCCACTGCCTGCCGCTGCTGCTCTGCCAGAGTTATTCCTGTGGAACGCTCCCATTTAGCCACCAGCTTCCCCCGGCCCTTGGCGGAAACAGGCATAGCCTCCCGCTGAATCTGCAACAGTCTTTGCGCCGTTTCTCGCTCAGCCCTGTAAAGATAATCTGGATAAACCAGCACATCCTCTCCCACAGACTCCTGAGCCAAAAGCCCCTCTGTCAAATCCTGCTTCATAACCTCCCAGACAATATCCCTGGGAACCCCAATGCCCTTTTCCACATCACTGACCAACTGGCCATCAGGAACACAGCAATGGCCATAAAGAGCAATTTTCTGCAACTGAAAATCCAGAGCTGCCGACACTCTAAACCGGCCACAGGGATCCATGCCCATCCCCTTGGCAATATTATCTGCCACCAAAAAGCCAATGCCATCTACCTCTCGTACTAGACGGTAGGGATTCTGCTCCATAACTTCCACCGCAAAAGAGCCGTATTTCTCATAAATACGGCCTGCATAGATGCCAGATACCTCATGCTCCTCCAACCACAGCATTACCTGCCGCAGCTCAGCCTTTTCCTGATAGGAAGCATGGATTTTTTCTGCTGTTTTGGCCCCAATACCTCGCACCTCCCGCAGGCGATGGGGCTGTTTTTCAATAATCTCCAAGGTCTGCCCGCCAAAGACAGCCACAATTCTAGCCGCCATAGCCTTGCCTACCCCTTCGATTACCCCAGAGGCTAAAAACCTTTCAATGCCCTGGGGACTGGTGGGAGCGCTAATCACCATATGGAGAGCCTTAAACTGACTGCCAAAGCGGGGATGCTCTATCCACTGTCCCTGTAGCTCTAGCTGCTGTCCCTGCAAAGGGGCCGTAGTCTGCACCGTTACAGTAACAGTGCTATGCTGTCCCTCTGGCTTAAAGCGAAATACGCTAAAAGCACCATCAGGACTGCTGTAAATAATATTTTCTACCACGCCTGTCATGGCTTCCAGTTCTTCCATGCTCTCCTCCTTTCTCTGCCCCCTGCAAGGCTTCTCCTACAAATCAGACAACTGCTCCCATTTCTCGTACTTGGCCTGAATCTCTGCTTCCTTATCACTATAGGCCTGAGCAATTTCCATGCTTTTCTCTGGAGCAGCCTGAATAGCTGGATCATTCATTTCCATTTCCAGCATTTTCAGCTCCGCCTCTGCCATAGCAATCTCTGCCTCAGTTCGCTGGAGGGTTTCTGTCCTCTTGGCCTCACTCATGCCTCTAAAAGGATTGTTTTTCTCAACCTTTGCCTCAACGGCTTTACCAGCAGTCTTGGCCCTGTCAGACAGCTTAACTGCCTCAGCCTTGGCTTTGGCCTTTTCTGCCTCTGCTGCTGCCTTGTCCTCAGCCTCCAGCTCTGCCAGCTCCTGAGCCTCCTCCGCCTTTTTCTCCCGATAATAACTGTAATTGCCATTGTATTCCTGGAGCCGGCCATCTGCTATTTCCAGCACGCAATTGGCCACCTTGTCCAAGAAATAACGGTCATGGGACACAGTAATATAGGTGCCTGGGAAGGTGGACAAAGCCTCCTCCACTGCCTCCTTGGCGGGAATATCCAAATGGTTGGTAGGCTCATCCAGTACCAGGAAATTGGCGCCTGTCAGCATCAGCTTCAAAAAAGCCAAACGGGACTGCTCTCCACCAGATAGGGAGCCAATCAACCGCAGTACCTCATCCCCATGAAAGAGAAAAGCCCCCAAATATCTACGGCTCTGCTCCTCCGACAGGCCATATTCATATTCCATTTCCTCCAGCACAGTACGCTCCATATGCAGCCCTTCATGCTGCTGGGAAAAATAGCCAATCTTCACTCTGGAACCCAGCTTGATTCTCCCCTGAGAAGCCTCCAGCTCCCCAATCAAAAGCCGCAGGAAGGTAGTCTTGCCTGCACCATTAGGACCTACCACAGCCACACCGTCCCCCTTGCGAATCAGCACATTCACATGGTCAAAGAGATTCTTGTGACTATCTGGGAAATTATAGGCCACATCCTCAAACTCAGCCACCCGCTGGGCACACTCCCCCGGTGGATTAAAGGCAAAATAATTAAAGGCTGCCGTATCAGCCGGCTTCACAATCCGCTCCAGCCTATTCAGCTGGCTCTGGCGGCCTCTAGCCTGCTTGGACTTAATACCGGCCTTATACTTGCGGATATATTCCTCGGTTTTTTTAATATGCTCCTGTTGTTTTTCATAGGCGGAAAGCTGGGCTGCCCGCCGCTGCTCCCGCACCTTCATATAATAAGTATAGTTTCCCTCATAGGCTGTTACCGTCTTGTTTTCAATCTCAAAAATTCTGTTGGCCACCCTGTCCAGGAAAAACCGGTCATGGGAAATAATCAGCACCCCACCGGCGTAATTTTGCAAAAATCCCTCCAGCCACTCAATCATGCCTACATCCAAATGGTTGGTAGGCTCGTCCAAAAACAGGAAATCCGGCTGTCTCAGCAAGGCCTTAGCCAGGCAGACTCTGGTTTTCTGACCACCAGAAAAATTAGTCACCTGCTTCGCCAAATCCTCCTGGGTAAACCCCAGACCAAAGGCAGTACGGCGAATACGGCTTTCAAAATCATAGCCACCTGCATTCTCAAACCGCTCCACCAGACGACCATAGGCCTCCAGCTTTTCCTCACTATGATTCTCCTTGATCTCTGCCTCCATAGCCTCCTTGGCCGCAGCCAAGGCCAGCACATCCTCAAAGGCTGTTTTCAGCTCATCATAGAGGGTATGGTCACTGCTCATATCCGCCTGCTGTTCCACATAGCCAATCGTATCCACTGGCTCCATAGATACAGTCCCCTTATCATATTCCACCTTGTTCAGCAGGCATTTCATCAAGGTAGACTTGCCAGCTCCATTAGCGCCCACAAAGCCTACTCGTTCTCCCCGCTTAATCTCGAAGCTGACATCATTAAACAGCTCCTCTATACCAAAGGCCTTGCACAGGCCTGTAACCTTTATGCTTCCCATTCTATCTCCTATTTACTCATAATCCTGACCGATATAAATAACCGCTTCATTAGGCTCCCCGCCATCCATAATGGTGCAGGCAAAAGGCATACCATAAAACCAATCAGTATTACTGCTGTCTGTCACAATAATGGTATGTGCTCTATCACTCTTGCGACCGGTGTCTACACCGGTTACATTAAAGCCCTTGGCCCGCAGCTTGTCTGCCATGCGGGCTGCCGCCCCATTAATACCGCTATCATTAATAATAAACACCGAAATTCCCTCTGGACCAGAGGCCTTGGCCACCTTTGCCTTGGTTTCAGTCTTAGACTCCTTATCCCCCTCCTCAAAAGCAGACTTAGAGGACTTGGTTTGAGCCGTGTCGGATTTTTCCGCCATTACCGTAATTCCCTTTGGCAAGGAAGCCTGATATTCCTTTACCAGCACCTGGGCAGACTCCAGAGCGCTATCTGCCAGCTCTGTATTCATCTGGCTGGCCACCAGCTCTCTTAGCTTCATTATATCTGGCAGCCAATAGCTGATATCCTCCAAATAAGCAGGACTGCCTGGCACCATTTCCGAGGTCATACCGTGCTCCCGGATGGAAGGCAGCAGTTGAGCTAGAGAAACCATTTCCGTCAAAGGCATATCTGTTTCTACAGCCGATTGAATCTCCTCCATCAGCTTAGACAATTTAGGCACTACTGATGGAGAAAGCATCTTTTCCATTACCGCCTGCATAAAATGCTGTTGGCGGGCTATACGGCCAATATCCCCCTCCCCATCTCTAAACCGCACATATTGAATGGCCTTTTTGCCATCCATATGCTGCATACCAGGATACAAATCAATTACCAGTCCCCCATCATCATCCCAGGGATCCTCATAATACATCCGCTTTTCTACATTAATATCCACACCATCCAGAGCATCAATAATCCGCTCAAAGGCCTGAATATCCACCAGCACATAATAATCCATCGGCACTCCCAGCAGCTGTTCCACAGTTTTTCGTGTCAGCTTGTGGCCCCCATAGGCATAAGCATGATTAATCTTGTCGTAACCATTGCCCTCAATCTGTACTCTGGTATCTCTAGGCAGGGACAAAATCTGGGCTGTTCCTGCATCCTTATTTACAGTAACTGCCATCAGGGTATCACTGCGGCCTGCATCATCATTACGGCGATCCACACCCATAACCATAATATGCAAATAATTATCTGACTTCTGAATCCCTGACTGAGTCTCTATATTTTCTCCAGCTTCCTGACTGCCAAACCAATTAGCAGCCACAACTCCTGTTACAATTACTACCAATATTACCGCCAGAATATATACTCTGGTCAGATTACGACGACGCCTGCGCCTAACTCGCATCTTTTCAAACTCCTCTTTTCCACACAATCACAAACGAATCTTCTAAACCTTTCCCTAGTATATCAAAAGGCGGTAGCTGTCGCAAGGCATATCCCCCTTTTCCTAATTAACGAATAATGTTTATCTAGCATAATTATAATTTTAATTAATAATATAGTAGCATTTTCTTATTTTTATATTATACATATTGCGAATTTTTCTAGGCTATTTTATAATGTGTTTACTTAGTACAGATAGATATATCTATACACAAAGCATTATCAATTCATTTTTCATATTAATTTTTTTAAGGGAGAGTGCTAATATGGGAGTTCGTATGAAGCTGGGTTTGAGCTACCTGGCAATGGTTTTGATGATTGTAATTTTAGGCGTTTTTGCCCTGTGGTCTATGTCCAATATGCAGAAATCTACAGATGATGCTGCTGTGGCTGCCCTAAAGTATATGAAGCAGTCTGACAACATGAATGTGCATGTTTCCGACTATCGGGCCGCCATGTACAAACTGCTATCCGCAGAAACACCGGATCAGAAAACAGCCGCCTACACTGAAATCCGCAAAACCGCCAAGGCCATCGACGATACCTTCGCTGAAATGTCTGATGGCATCATCTTTGTAGATAAGCTCAACGAAGCCAAGAATAATTGGGCTAAAACCCAGAAGCATGGTGAAAAGGCCATTGCTCTGGTAGAAGCAGGAGATACCCCTGCTGCCTCCATTTATATGCGGGACGAAATGGGCAAGGATTATATTGCTCTGAATAACAATACTGATGAATTAGCTCAATTGGAGCTGGACGAGGCTCAGGGCAAGGTAACTACCGCTGGCGAGATTTATAGTACAGCTAGAAACGCCACCTTTGTTGTTTTGGCCATTATTGCCTTAATAACCATAGGTATCGGCTACTACTTCTATCGCCTGATTGGCGGCTTCCTGTCTGACTTCCTAGATGTATCCGATAGGGTATATCACGGTGATATGACCATCAATCTGGACTATGATACCCCAGATGAATTTGGCAAAATCGCCCATTCCTACAATGATACCTTGGGCAAAATCAGAAATATCACCGCCAAGATACAGGATATTGCCAACGAGCTGACAGATTCTGCTGAAACCATGTCCACAGGAGTTAACGAATCTGCTCAGGTTGTTACCTCCATAGCTGATTCCATTAATGGTATTGCCGAGCTGTCTGTATCCCAAAACAATAATGTAGAAAAAGCATCTTCTGCACTGCACAATATTGTCAGCAGTGTTAACGATGTAGCCGAACTGGCCAAGCAGACTGCCAACCGTGCCAACCAGGTAGGTACCACTGTAAATCAGGGTATTGAAGGCATCAATGTTATTAGCGAGCATATGGATAGAGTGGAAACTATGGTTAGCACCTCTGCCGACCAGGTAGATACTCTGGGCCATCGCTCCGAGGAAATCGGTCAGATTGTAGAAACCATCGTTAACATTTCTGGTCAAACCAACCTTTTGGCTCTCAACGCTGCTATTGAGGCAGCTAGAGCTGGCGAGCATGGCCGTGGCTTTGCCGTTGTGGCCGAGGAAATCCGCAAGCTGGCTGAGGACTCTCAGGAGGCAGCCCAGCATATTGCCGAGCTGATTGGCACCATTCAGGCCGAAACCAAAAAAGCTGTAGATGCTATGCACCGTGACAATAAGGGTGTTCACCAAGGCTCCGAGGTTGTTAAGGAAGCTATGGATGAATTTAGCCAGGTTGGCGGCATGGTAGACAATATGGTAGATCAGATGGCTCAGGTTGCCAAGCATATTGAACAGGTATCTGCGGAATCTGGTTATGTAGTAGATGCTACCACCAGTGTCAGCAAGGATAGTGACAAGATTGCCGGAGAAACCCAGCAGGTTTCTGCCGCCTCTGAGGAACAGTCTGCTACCATGCAGGAGCTGGCTAACGAAAATACCAAGCTGGCCGACATGGCACAGCGCTTGCAGGAACAGTTGAAAGTATTCCGCACCTGATAGATAAAACATTATCATAAAAAAAATAAATAGTTAAGGAGACAATCCATTCGTATATTATATAGGAAAGGATTGTCTCCTTTTTTGTCCGACAAGGAATTTCCAATTTTTCTGACAAACAAAATTTTCAATTTTGCATTATGCAAAAAAATCATGCATTTTTGCAAAAATTTCCATTATATGGGTTGATTTTCCTATAGCTTTTTGATATTATATAGTCCACGGGGGGGGGACGGTCCC
>ERZ506639.25-NODE-25-length-33011-cov-13.4779_pt1 | contig 33011 bp, 27 predicted proteins | sample MGYA00513983_ERZ506639 | MGnify/ENA metagenome assembly ERZ506639 | reverse complement strand
TGCCACCAAATTCCCGATTATGTTTTTCCACCATATACTGCCTTCTTCCCTATATTATATAATGTATCAACATTATGTAATATAGCACCATTTGTTAGTGTATATCAATAGGCAGTTATATTTTTTCGTAAACCATTCAATAGTTGCAAATACACCCCATTTTGAGACAAGGAAAATACCCACCCGCATAGCGAGTTCTTACTATAGACAAAAAGGAGGCATCCTTAAAGGATGCCTCCCTCATGTCGTACTATAAATAACCGATTAGCCGATTACAGCCAGAACATCGCCGGACTGTACAGCCTGGCCAGCTGCTACGTTGATAGCCTTTACAGTGCCGTCAACAGGAGCAACGATCTCATTCTGCATCTTCATAGCCTCGAGAATGAGAACTACTTCGCCAGCCTTTACAGCCTGGCCAACAGATGCTACCAGCTTAATAACCTTGCCTGGCATTGGTGCATTAACAGCGGACTCGCCAGCTGCAGGTGCTGCTGCTGGAGCGGCTGGTGCTGCAGGTGCAGGTGCAGGTGCTGCTGGAGCTGCTACTGGAGCAGGAGCAGGTGCTGCTGGAGCCTTAGGAGCTGCTGGAGCTGCTGCCTTTACTTCCTCAACCTCAACCTCATAGGCAGTGCCATTTACAGTAATGTTGAACTTTTTCATCTAATGTACCTCCAAATTTTAATGATACTAGCTATCTCTTACAATGGAATATTACCATGCTTCTTAGCAGGCATGGACTCACGCTTGCTTGCACAAGCATTCAAAGCAGTAATAATCAATGGACGAGTCTCGCATGGCTCAATTACCATATCAGCGTAGCCACGCTCAGCAGCCTTGTATGGAGTAGCAAACTCATCTACATAGTCCTGAGTATTCTTAGCCTTCTGCTCTGGCTCATCACGCTTGAAGATAATATTAGCTGCACCAGCAGGGCCCATAACTGCAATCTCAGAAGTAGGCCATGCCATAACCTGATCAGCACCCAGCTCACGGCAGCACATAGCAATGTAGGAACCACCATAGGCCTTACGAGTGATAACAGTAATCTTTGGCACAGTAGCCTCAGAGTATGCATACAGCATCTTGGCACCATGACGGATAATACCGCCATGCTCCTGACCAACACCTGGCAGGAAGCCTGGTACATCTACCAGATTTACCAGAGGAATGTTGTAAGCATCGCAGAAACGGATAAAGCGTGCAGACTTATCAGATGCATCAATATCCAGGCAGCCACCCATAACCTTTGGCTGGTTGGCAATAATACCAACAGTACGGCCATCAAAGCGGGCAAAGCAGCAAATGATATTGGTAGCGAAATGCTGATGAACCTCATAGAACTGGCCATCATCAACCAGCATCCTGATAACATCCTTCATGTCATAAGGAGCATTTGGATTGTCAGGAATAACAGTGTTCAGCTCTGGATCCATACGGTTTGGATCATCATTGGTAGCAACGATAGGAGTCTCCTCCATGTTGTTGCTTGGCAGGAAGCTCAACAGATAACGAATCTGCTGGATGCAGTCATCCTCATTAGCTGCTACAAAGTGAGCAACACCAGACTTGGAGTTGTGAGTTACTGCACCACCCAGAGCCTCAGCAGTTACTTCCTCATAGGTTACGGACTTAATAACTGCAGGACCAGTAATGAACATCTGGGAAGTCTTATCTACCATGTAGATAAAGTCAGTAATAGCTGGAGAATATACAGCACCGCCGGCACACGGTCCCATGATTACGGAAATCTGAGGAATTACGCCAGATGCAGCAGTGTTGCGATAGAAGATACCTGCATAACCAGACAGAGCATCTACAGCCTCCTGAATACGAGCACCACCGGAATCATTAATGCCGATAATAGGTGCGCCCATCTTCATAGCCAGATCCTGAACCTTCCAGATTTTCTTGGCATGCATCTCACCCAGAGAACCACCCTCAACGGTGAAGTCCTGTGCAAATGCATATACCAGACGGCCGTCAACAGTACCATAACCGGTAACAACGCCCTCAGCTGGCAGATCCTTCTTCTCCTGACCAAAGTTGGTGCAACGATGCTTTACGAACTGATCCAGCTCAATAAAGGAGCCTTCATCAAAAAGCTTTTCCAGACGCTCACGAGCAGTCATCTTGCCTTTTGCATGCTGCTTCTCAACGCGCTTCTCACCACCGCCCTGAAGGATATGTGCCTTCTTGGCGTTCATAAGTTCAATTTTTTCCTGAACTGTAGCCATTTTTTACCTCCTCAACAGCCCTATAATTGGCTGAGTTATTTATCTGTCCTCGTGCTGGCAGAGCTCCAGAAGCACGCCAAAGGTGGATTTTGGATGTACAAATGCAATATCTGCACCGCCTGCACCCTTACGAGGCTTGGTATCAATCATTCTGATGCCCTTTTCCTGCAATTCTGCAATAGCAGCAGGGAGATCATCTACACGGAGAGCAATGTGCTGAATACCGCCACGGCCGCCGTTCTTTTCAATAAATTTAGCAATTGGGCTATCTGGTTCAGTTGCTGCCAAAAGCTCAATCTCGGAGCCATTTGGAGTTGGATTGAAAGTAGTAGTAACCTTCTGCTCAGCTACGGTTTCCTGACCAGTGCAAGGAAGTCCGATTGCAGTCCAGAAGCTCTGAGTCTCATCCAAATCATTTACAGCAATACCAATGTGATCTACACCTAAAATCTTGAATGCCATTTAGCATACCCCCTAAAATACAATTACTCTTTTAGCATATCATGCATAACATCAGCTACTACAGTATAAGGATCGGTTTCCCGACGCTTAATCTGCTCTACATATTCATCCAGCTTGCCGGTTTCCTCCAGCTTGCTAGTAATATACTTGCCAATGTTGCTATGTAGAACATCCAGCATTTCATTCTTGGAACGCTCAGTGCGACGTTTCTGGAGAATTCCTGTCTCACTGATGTACTTGAAATGCTTTTCGATATTCTCAACAGTTTCAGTGATGCCTTCATTCTGACTGGCTATAACCTTTTGGATAGGCGGCCGCCATGTGTTTCCTACAGCATGCTTGGCCACATTGAGATGGTGGAACTGATCAGCCAAGGCTTTCTCAGTATCGGTCTGTTCCATCTGCATGCCATGAGCATCCAAATCCAGCATCATATTCAGTTCGCGAACCAGCTTGTCAGCGCCATCATGGTCTGCCTTGTTGATAGTGAATACATCGCCAATCTCCAAGATACCTGCCTTGATAGCCTGAATATCATCACCCATGCCAGGGATTAACACAACCATGGTTGTATCCGCAGCCTTCACGATGTCAACCTCAGACTGTCCTACACCTACGGTCTCAACAAAAATAATGTCCTTACCGAAGGCATCCATTGCCTTGATGGCATCCGCAGTCTTATGTGACAATCCACCCAGGCTGCCGCGGGTTCCCATACTACGAATGAAAACACCCTCGTCCATAGTTAGGCTGTTCATACGAATACGATCACCTAGGATAGCACCACCAGTAAATGGGCTCGTAGGATCTATGGCAATAATACCAACAGTCTTTCCCTGAGCACGATAAGCCTTAGCCAGCTTATCAGTCAAGGTACTTTTGCCTGCTCCCGGAGGTCCGGTAATTCCCAAGACAAAAGCGTGACCAGTGTGAGTATAAAGCCGCTTCATTATGTCCACAGCTTCATCATACTCATTTTCAATAGCAGTGATAGCACGGGATAAAGCTAGCCGGTTGCCTTTTAACAATTCTTCTACAATGTCCATTCTGCACCACCAATAAGTACAATGACACAGGGGCCAGATATCCAGAGCAGCCCCTAAGGACTCCTCCGGATAATGACCGCCTCTGTCAAAATTATTTACTAAAGCTTATTTTACATTAGCCTTGATAAAGTCTACAATAGCGCTGGTAGGAGTACCAGGAGTAAATACCTCTGCTACGCCTGCTTCCTTCAGAGCTGGAATATCAGTCTCAGGAATAACACCGCCGCCGATAATCAGAACATCATCCATGCCCTTCTCGCGAACCAGATTTACAACCTTAGGGAACAGATGTGGATGAGCACCGGAAAGAATAGACATTGCTACAACATTTACGTCCTCCTGCAGAGCTGCCTCAGCAATCTGCTCAGGAGTCTGACGAAGACCAGTATAAATAACCTCAAAACCTGCATCACGGAGTGCACGGGCAACAACCTTAGCACCACGATCATGGCCATCCAGGCCTGGCTTTGCAACTAAAACTCTAATACGCTTTTCCATTTCTATGTACCTCCAACTACTAATTACAGATTTACATGAGCCTCATACTCACCAAATACTTCACGCATTACACCGCAAATCTCACCGAGAGTTGCATAGGTGTGTACAGCCTTCAAAATGTGTGGCATAAGGTTCTCATTCTCATCCTGGCAAGCAGCCTTCAGGTCAGCCAAAGCAGCCTTTACAGCATCATTGTCACGCTTAGCCTTCATGGCATGGAGACGCTCACACTGAGCAACACCAACAGAGGCATCTACCTTCAGCAGGCCCTTTGGAGGTTCTTCCTCAACCTGGAACTTGTTAACACCAACGATGGTCTTTGCACCAGACTCAACATCCATCTGCCACTTGTAAGCAGAATCCTGAATTTCCTTCTGGATGTAGCCCTTCTCAATAGCAGCAACAGCACCGCCGATTTCATCAATTTTGTTAATGTATTCCCATGCTTCCTTCTCAATCTTGTTGGTTAGAGCCTCTACATAGTAGGAACCAGCCAATGGATCAATTACATCAGCCAGACCAGACTCATAAGCAACAATCTGCTGGGTACGGAGAGCGATCATTACGGATTCCTCAGTTGGCAGAGCCAAAGCCTCATCACGGGAGTTGGTGTGGAGGGACTGAGTACCACCCATAACAGCAGCTGCAGTCTGCAGAGCAACACGAACGATGTTGTTGTTAGGCTGCTGTGCAGTCAACATAGAGCCTGCAGTCTGAGTATGAACACGCAGCATCATGGACTTTGGCTTCTCAGCGTGGAAACGCTCCTTCATAACCTTAGCCCATACGCGGCGGGAAGCGCGGAACTTAGCAACCTCTTCCAGAACGTTGTTATGTGCATTCCAGAAGAAGGAGAGACGGCCTGCGAAATCATCAATGTGCAGACCAGCCTTAATAGCAGCCTCGCAATATGCAATACCATCAGCAATGGTAAATGCAATTTCCTGAGAAGCAGTAGAGCCTGCCTCACGGATATGATAACCGGAGATAGAAATAGTATTCCACTTTGGAACGTTCTTGGAGCAATACTCAAAGATATTGGTAATCAGACGCATGGATGGACGTGGAGGGAAGATATATGTACCACGAGCAGCATACTCCTTCAAAATATCGTTCTGAATAGTACCCTTCAGCTGGTCAGCTGGTACACCCTGCTTCTCTGCAACAGCGATGTACATAGCCAGCAGAACGGATGCAGGTGCGTTGATAGTCATGGAAGTGGAAACCTTGCCCAGGTCAATCTTGTCGAAGAGAACTTCCATATCAGCAAGGGAGTCGATAGCAACACCAACCTTGCCTACCTCGCCCTCAGAAATAGCATCATCGGAATCATAACCAATCTGAGTAGGCAGGTCGAAAGCACAAGACAAACCAGTAGCACCGGACTCAATCAAATAGCGATAACGCTTGTTGGACTCTGCAGCAGTGGAGAAACCTGCATACATACGCATAGTCCAGAAACGACCGCGATACATGGTAGGCTGTACACCACGAGTATATGGGTACATACCAGGGAAGCCAATTTCATCGGCATAGTCAGTATCCTTAATATCCAATGGAGTGTACAAACGCTGCTCTGGCAGGTGTGGACGCTCTGGGAAGCGGGAAATTGCCTTCTCTACGCTGGCATTATATTTCTCTAAACCAGCCTGAATTTTTTCATTGCTCATAATTTTAAAAACCCCCTATTATTTTTTCATGGTACCGGTTTCCTGGAATCTTTCATGCCAGGAAAGTGCTTCAGTGAGAATATGAGGAGTGTGGGCCTGTTTGGTCTCTTTCAAAGCTCTCTCATAATAATCCATCAGCATTGGCTTGTAGTCAGGATGTGCACAGTTCTCAATGATAACCTTTGCTCTCTGACGTGGAGACAAGCCACGCAGGTCTGCCAAGCCCTGCTCAGTAACAATAATATCAACATCATGCTCAGTGTGGTCAACATGAGAGCACATAGGCACGATAGAAGAAATTGCACCACCCTTGGCAGTGGAAACTGTAAAGAATACAGTCAGGTAAGCATTACGGGCGAAGTCGCCGGAGCCGCCAATACCATTCATCATCTTGGAGCCCATGATGTGAGTGGAATTAACATTGCCGTAAATATCGCACTCAATAGCGGTATTCATAGCGATAATACCAATACGACGTGCAATCTCAGGGCTGTTAGCAACCTCCTGCGGACGCAGTACGATATGCTTTCTGTATTCCTTGATATTCTTGTAGAAACGCTCCAATCCCTCTGGAGATGGGCTTAAAGCAGTACCGGAAGCAAAGGACAGCTTGCCTGCATCAATCAGGTCAAACATACCATCCTGAATAACCTCGGTAAATACTGTCAAATCCTTCAAATCGGAATCAACAAAACCGCTGATAACAGCATTGGCTACAGCACCTACGCCAGACTGCAATGGCAGCAGATTCTTTGGCATACGGCCAGCAGCAACCTCCTTGTGGAGAAGCTCAATGAAATTCTGAGACATCTTGCGGGAATTCTCATCAATCTCACCCAATGCACGAGTATGGTCCGGAATATCGCAAGGTACGATAAACTTAATCTTGTCAGGTGTGCATGGGATATAAGGTGTGCCAATTCTGTCATTTGGCTTTACGATTGGAATTGGCAGACGATTTGGAGGATCAAGAGGTACATAAACATCGTGCATGCCCTCCAGCTCCATAGGCTGAGTGGTGTTAACCTCTACAATAACTACATCTGCAGTCTCCACATAGGATGCACTGTTACCCATAGAGGTGGTAGGAATAATATTACCCTCCTCAGTAATAGCACAAGCCTCTACAATGGCTACATCGATTTTGCCACCAAGGAAGCCGTAACGAGCCAACTGAGCAGACTCGGACAGATGCAGATCGCAATAATCAATCTTGCCGCTGTTAATGGCGTTTCTCATATCCTTGTTGGTCTGGTATGGCATACGGAACTTAATACCATTGGCTCTTGCCAGTGCACCATCCTCTTCGTCGCCGGTGGATGCACCTGTCCAGAGATTAATCTGGAAATGTTCCTTCTCCATACGGGCTGCCAAGGCCATTGGAACTGCCTTTGGATAGCCGGATGGGGTGAAGCCGCTGGTACCAACATTCATGCCTGGCTTAATGAAAGCAGCTGCCTCTTCTGCAGTTACGATCTTTGCCTGTAATTCTTTGTTGCGTACACGATTGAGAATATCAATCATCAAAAATCTCCCCCTGTATATACCTAAAATCTGCTATGAATTTTATGCCGATGACTAAGGTTGCTCAATTTATAACTAAAAGTTATCGTCTCGTCAAGGACAAGTTATCATAAAATTCATAGTACATATTAACCTTATTTAAAAGGATACCACTATACACAAATTCAGTCAAGTAGTGGTTTTGCTGATAGTTTTACAGTTTTTGAACATTTGTAAAAATGTATTCGCCCACTGAAATAATGTATTGTACCGATGTACTTTATCTTATTTTATATTGCAAATTTATGCAGCGCAAAACTTACTATAACTCACAGTAATTGATTGAACCAACTTACACAAATATTATACCACAAATTCAAAATTTGTACTAATCTGTAGAGAAAAATTCTTATTCTTTCTCATTATATGTATGACAAATTTATTTCCCGTGAAATTTTGGCAACAAAAAACTTCTCATTTCTGAGAAGTTCTGATTGCAAATGGTCGGAGCGACAGGATTCGAACCTACGACCCCCTGGTCCCAAGCCAGGTGCTCTACCAAACTGAGCTACGCCCCGATTTTAACTTCGTCTCGCGCCATTACACTTCGTCATTTCATCGTCATACTGATGCGAAACATAAGCAAGTTATATATAAAATTGTTATTGTCAAAAAATGGTGCGACTGGAGGGATTCGAACCCCCGACCCACGGCTTAGAAGGCCGTTGCTCTATCCAACTGAGCTACAGACGCGAAAAGTGGTCGGAGCGACAGGATTCGAACCTACGACCCCCTGGTCCCAAGCCAGGTGCTCTACCAAACTGAGCTACGCCCCGACAACGCAAGAAATATTATGCCACATCTTTCAAACTCTGTCAAGCATTTTTTTGCTTTTTTCAAAGTCCGTCTTTAGCTCTTTCCTGCACAACATTGATAATTATAACAGCATCATCTCAAAAATGCAAGCAGTTATTCAATAATTTTTTGTAATTTTTCTCTAACAGCCATAATTTCTTCCCAGGTGGTCAAGGCATGGTCTGGCATTCTACCTGCTCTAAACTCCTCCACAATGCTTATGACCAAATCATATACCGGGGTAATCCCCATATTGGCACTAATACCCTTTAAGTCATGAGCTGCTCCAAAAGCCGCCTTCACATCACCAGTCTTGATAGCTTCACCCAATTCCCCAAAGGATTCATCATGTATATATTTTGTAAAGCATTTTCCGTAAAAATCCTCATTGTTCAAAAACCTGCCCATGGACTCATTCACCTTACAGCCATAATCGGCAAGTTTATCTATAAGAGCTGACATTACCCGCACCTCCAAAAATTTATTTTTTCTACATTCTAACAAGATTTCTACTGATTAGCAATATCCTCAAACACATAAAAGACATCAATTACATCCAGAAATGCTCCATCAAAGCCAGCTGCCAATATCTGGTCCAGATAAGACTGAGGACTTCCCATCAGCATCTTCTGCCAGTCCTTACTCCAATATCTAACTCTATAATTGCCTTCCCAATCACCATTGGCAATCCACATCCAGTCAGGAGGATTTGTTTCCCACTTAGGCTGCCAATAAGGACGATAATCTTCTGCCTCCCCTACACTCATATAGGAAGCTACCAGACGTCTGCTGCCACCTGGCTTGTATTGCAGCCTAGCCACATCCTGAGGTGTCAACATGGAGTCCCCATAATAAGCATCTATAATGAGCAAATCATAATTGCTAGCTGCCAAACTAGCAATATAAGACTCCTTAGAGGAAAATGCTTCTGGATTTAACAGTACCAAATAGTTTTTGGCCTGAGACAGCTCTGTGCAGGCCCTATCATTGTTATTATTAGGTGCTTCCTTAGGCAATCTATCCAAATCCCTGCGGGCAGATACCCAACCCAAATAGCCATAATCCCTATCCTCACGATAGGATTTCTGAGTTTCTGGCTTTTCTCGACAATAATCCAAAACCAAAGGTACTACCCCAGATTTTTTGGCCTCTGCCAATAAATCATGGAAAATTTCCTGATCCTCTACAGGGGTAGGATTATCCATAGCCATATCCCAGCCATAATTTACAGACTCCACCATTACCCCATCCAAATGGGCTTTCAGCTTGTCACAATCCTCCTCAGGAAACATTTCATTGCTTTCCATCAGGCCAGCTCCACCATTGGCTATAATGAAAAAATCTCCCTTGCCATGTTCTTGCCCATATTCCTTAATATCACAAATAAGATTGCCCATTTCCTGACGATAAGCAATCTCCTCCTTATTGCTGTTATTGGCAGCAGCAATATTGTGATAAGTATACAGCCCTGCCAGAGAAGCAACAATTCCGGCAGCAGCCAGCAAAATTTTTATTTTCATTTAAAAGCTCCTATTGTAATTCAGCATAACACCCCAGCTGCGATAGTTGGCATCTCCCTGCTGTCGCAATATTCCCCGCTCCATATCCAGGGACAAGCTGTTTTTATCATCCATACGCCAATCATAGCCAAGAGAAACAGAAAACCTCCGCCCAGAGGCACTGGTAAGCCTAGTCAAAGGATCATAGCTCTCTCCATCTGCTCGCAGCCAATTGGCAAACAATCTCAGCTGTCTTTTACTATCAAATTGATGAAAATACCCCGCACCATAATACAGCCGGTGAACACCTGAGCCAGGAGCCAAACCATTATCATAGGCTGTACCACCATCAAAGGTCCAGGCACCGTAGGCTCCCCAGGAATCCTTTGGGGTAAACCAGCTACGGTAATACCCCCGCAGGCCAAGGCCATCACCCTCGGTAAAGCTATAATCATTAGCTGTGCCACTAATAGAGGATTTATCACTATTATTCGTATATTGGAATTTCAGCATATAATGAGTTTTCTTATCTGTATGCAAATATTCCAGTTCATTAGTCCATTGATTACCAGGATGCATATTCCCAGTTACACCATCATAGTCCTCCTCATAGGCTCCTCGGAAGGAATAGGAGCCTCGCCAGGTCATACTGGTATATTTATCCAAATGGCGAACGACTTCCAGGCGAGGGGTAAAATTCCAGCCCTCTCCCAGTCTGGAAACCCTAGCCAAATAATCAGGCACCACAGCATTATTATTTGTCCGGCTGCTGCCTGTAGGCAGATTAACCTCCAAGCCATAACGCACATCATAAACAGGATGCTTATTGGTATACATAGCTGTCAAAGAAGTATCCGTCAACCCTGACATCTCTCCTCCAGCCAAGCCTGTATTGGACATAACATAGGCATTGCTTAAGGAAAAATCATAGTGATTCTTGCTCCAATAAAAGGAATTACCACTGTAGAGCTGATGACCGCTGCGTCCCTCCGGTCCCTGCCAGCTATAATATTCCAGGCTCTTTTGTGCCCCCATGCCTTCGCCAAAATGCAAAAGGCCAAAGCGAGCCAAGTCCTCATCCTTATGAGCCTCCTCCAAATCTTCTACAGCCTGCTGTCTATTGGTGATAGCTTCATCTCTCTCCTGAGTGCAAATCTTTACATCCTGAATGCAATCTAGTACATCCTGCTTATTTTGAGCCAACTCTATCTGCAGCTCTATAACATTCTGTCTAGCATCAGCCTCTGCCTCCTCAGCCTCCTGCTGCTGTGCCTTCAACTCATCCAGATACTCACTAACAGAATCGAAATATTCTCTGGCTTCCTCTACCTCTCTGTCCAGCTCAGCCATTCTCTCCCAATAGGCATCCTGTTCAGCCTGAGCCTCAGCAGCATCGTAGCCACCTCCCCCACCGCTGAATCTGGCTTCAATCTCTGGCAGGCGATTACTTTCATAGCCTACCTCCGCCCAGGCTTCCTGAATCCACTGAGCCCGCTGTTCATCACTGGCTGTCCAGCCACCACCAGCCCCTGCACTATGGGGCTGGTCTACAGCAGCTGCTTCCTGCACATCCACACATTGCTGCAACTGGGCCTGAGCCTCATACCAGGTAGGGAGATAGTCTGCCACAGCCTGCTGGCTGGCAATAGCCTGCTGTGTCAACTCTATACGATTCGCCCTTGCCTCCGTTAGTTCCTTTTCTGTTTCTGCCAAAACTTCCTCTGCCTGCTGCTGGTTGTCCTGAGCCTGCAAAAGATTCTCCTCTGCCTCCCGACAGGTCTGGATAGCTTCATCCAAATACTGCTGAGCCAAAGCTGCATTGTTGACAGCATCTACCACCCAATCCTTGGCCGCATCATAAGCATTAATGCTCTCCAAGCTATCCTGCATATAATCAAAATCATTATTAATATCCTGTAATACATTCAGCGCAGCATTAGACTGCTGGGGAACACTTACCGCCAAGCTTCCCAAAACAGCAGCTGCTGCTTTTTGACGATTGTGACTGGCTTGTCTGCGCTGCTGCAGTAACAAACGGCGTTGCCGAATTCTGGACATTCGCATTATGTTTTCCTCCTTTCCTCAGTTTGATTTATCCCCATACAGATAAGCCGCCAATTTGGTAAAAATACCATTAGTGTGTTCAAAGAACACCGGCCTGCTGCAAAATACAAAATAATTAATTCTCTGACAAAAATATTGTAACCGCCAAATAGCCACAGCACAAGCCAGCACAGCTGCTAGGAAAAAGGTAAAGCCATAGCTTATCTCTCCCACTAGCTGTCCTGCTATGCCAAATACCAGATTTGCCAGCAGAAAACTGCCTGTTATAATCAAAGCACCATGCTGATCCTCCAGATAGAGAAGCAGAGTATATACCACCTGCAGGGTGCCACAGAAAAATGCCCCTAAAACCAAAAGGCGGTAGATATTTACATCCTGATAAGCCACTCCTCCCAAGGTCAGAAAATAACTGCCCAAGGCAAGGAAAATCAAAGAAAACACCAACTGAAACTCCATGATATTCTTAAACTCTGTCCATAGGGTATAAAGCAAATCTTTCCGGGAATCATCCACCTCTTTAAAATTACCTTTTTGCGTAATATAGGTAAAATATATGGCATATTGCTCATAAAATTTTAGTTCCATAGAAACCACAAACATAATCATAATCGGCAGGATGGACAAAAAGGCATAGAAAGTAATTACATCATACCTTGGGGAATAAAGATACGTACCTGCCACCATAACTCCCCAGGAGCTGTTCCAAACAATAAAATTTGCCACATAGATAGACAAGGTATAAAAAATTATCAGCAAAAACAGCTTGTAATGCTGTTCGAAATATGGCAAAAACTCAAAATTCATAGCATGGGATGGATAACCAAAATACCTGACAATCTGCACCATAAAGCACAAATCCAAAATACCTACTCCTATACACATAGAAAGCATGGTGCCCTCCACAGGAGCCATAAAACCATATTGCAGATTCACCCAGGTTAGGGTAATGCTTATAGCCGCTCCCGCAAAATAACTGACAAATATGGATTTATAATCCTTGAGAGCTGTTAAATATACCATTTGCAGCCACATGGCTATCATTTCTGCAAAGAAGGTATAGGTTATCAGCTTCAGATGCAAGGGCAGAGGCTTATCCCAATAAAACAGCAGGGCAGCCACTGCCCCTGCCAGCTGAGCCATAAAAATTATTCCATAGCAGGAACCGGATACATTATCATATTCCCCTTCATACAAACAATCTGCCAGATATCTGGTTATGATAATAGAAAAACCACAGGAAATCAACTGGGAAAATACAAAGGGATAAATAACAGAGGAAACATATAGCTGGCTGTTATTTACATCAATGCCATAACGAAGAAATAAAAGCTGAATAGCCAGAACCATAGTGGTCAGCAAGGCAAAAGGGCCTGCTGTAATCACCGCAGAATAGCCATAGGCCATGGCGTGACCGGTCAGAGTACGGCGATTAAAAAGTTTTTTCAATTCAAAGCCAATACCTGCCATTAGCCCTCAGCTCCTTCCAATTGTTGATATATTTCTCGGTAAGAATTAATAAAATTTTCGTAGGTATAACCATTTTTTACTCTCTGCCAGCCTATCTGACCCATCTTATGCCGCAAATCGAAGTTTTTAGCCAGACGGATAATCTCCTTGGCCATCTGTTCATAATCCATGGGAGCCACCACTGCTCCTGCCGGCCCCAAATCATCATTAGAGCCACCATATATCAGCTCTCGACAGCAGCCCACATCTGTGGTAACAAAAGGCCGTCTGGCGGCCTGTCCCTCCAGTACCGCCAGAGGCTGTCCCTCACTGATACTGGACAATAATACAATATCCAACTGAGGGAATACCTCTGCCACATTTACAGAACCAGTAAATTCCACATTTTTCAGCTTTAGGGTTTCCACTGTTTGAAGGCACATTTTATAATAATCCGGATCCTCAGCATAAGGCCCAATTACCTTAAGGCAGGCATCTGGAAAAACCTGCTGTACCAGAAGAAAGGCTCGCAGCATGGTAACAATATCCTTAATAGGCACCACCCGCACTACCCCTCCAATAACCAAAGGGCCATCATGGTCTGTAAGCTCCGGTATATGGGCAAATCTTTCCATACGGATACCATTAGGCACGATGCGGATTTTATCAGGATGACAGCCCAGCTCCTGCTCAATAATAGCATTGCGCTCAAACAGGGTTACCACCATGTTAGCAGTTGTATAGGCCAGCTTAGCAATATTATAAAAATACTGTATCCAGACAGATTTAAAATCTCCCTTGGCCCAGCCACATTTTACAATTTCTGTTTCTCTTTCCCGAGAATAAATACCATGTTCCGTAATCAAGAATGGCTTATGATACATTTTGGCCGCAATACTGCCAATAATACCACAGTATCCAGTTGCCACGGTATGATATAAATCAGCCTGTGGCAAGGGATGATGGAAGAAATAAAACAAAGGCAAAAGCATGGATCTCATGGTCCAGAAAAAATCTGTAAAGGGCAGGTAGCTGTATTTATCCGCATAGACCTGACTGATAATATCAAAAAAATCACTGCTCATAAAAATGGTCAAAGGATTTTTCTTGTGCTTTGCCTGAGAAAATATATTGACAATACTTTCTATATCAATGGGCTTTTCTCCCACCACCAAATCATATAAGCACTGTCTTTCCTGTTCATTGAGAATATTCTCCTGCAGCTTAGGTGAATGACAGCTCAAAATCTCATCCAGAAAAACCTCCTGAATGCCTACCACATTGGCAGGGAATTTGTATTTAAACTTACCTCTATCACGAGAATCTGCCCCAATAGCATAAATAAAAAATTCATATTCAGGCAATCCCTCCATCAGCATCTGAAGCCAGGAGGAAACACCTCCTACGACATAGGGATAGGCCCCCTCTACCAGCATGCATATTCTCATTATTCTTCACCTGCCCATTTGATTTCAAAATCTCCATCCGTCACAGTCAGCACATAGGCATTTGCCTGAATCCTTTTGGCACTGCCTCCGGTTACAGAGCCTATTTCCTTATCAGTACGCAAAATAAAGGTTAGTGGCTTCTGGAAGCTAGAAGCGTTAATCTTGATGCCCTCCTGACTCCTTGTTAAGCTGTAATCCATCTGAACATAATCCTGCAGCTTTTCATAGGCCTCAGTAGCTGTAACTGGCTCCAGCCAGCCAAATCTATTCTGCAGCTCTGACAAAAGATCCGTCATGCCCTGCTTCATAATAGCCCAGGTCAAATTTTCACTTTCCTCATAGAAAATTTCATCAGGATGGACAAAATGAGAAAATACACCATTATAATTTAAAACATTATAGGCCTCCCAGATTTCCTCCTGGCTAGGGGCATAGCCAGAGGAAGCGCGAGGTATCTCGCTGGTACCGTCACTATTCAACTGGAAATTCTGGAAATATTCCTTGGCTGTAGCCAATCCTTCCCACAAGGAAGAATATACTTTAATATCTGTAAAGACATTTTTAACGGCTGCCTTACCCTCTGGGCTAAGAATATTAGATGGGGGTACATAGGCATGAATTTCATAGTCTGGATATACATCCTCAATATAGCGCTTTAGCTCTCTAAGGGATTCCTCCATATCAGCCTGACTTTCCCAAGTGGCATAGCCCAGCTCATCCTGTCCATAGCCAGCAGGAGCCAGAGACTGATGGTTATAGCCATGAATACCCAGCTCACCCCCAGCCTTCAGCAGCTCTCTGCCGTAGGCAATCAGACTATTACGGGCCGCTCCATTGGCCAAAGGCTTAAATGGCCCCTTTACCTGATCCCCATAGGATTCAATAATCAAGCCTGTATACTTAACATTATATTTTTCTCCATTATTCAGCATCTCAGGCCACCAAAGACGACGATAAAAATCCGAGGTATTATAGCCTGTTTCCTGATATATTCTGTCAAAATTTCCTTCTGGTACAGGAGAGGGAAAATCATCTATATAGAACAATTTTATATTTATCATTGGATAAATATAGTCCTCATTCAACTGACTAAGAATAGCTGTATATGTACCATAATTATTCTTGTCGTCTCTCTCCCGACTATTGCAGACAATATATTTTCCCTGACCGCTATTATGACTCCAGATAATAGGATGTCCATCCTGAGATGTAACCTCTGGCACTGCATCCCCTGTAAGCTGTACATCTGTCACCCCAGTCATATAGCTAGCAGAATCAAAGCCATAGCCCTGCAATCCCAGGAACATATCTCCCGGCACACGAATACCAGGCACAGAAATTTCCTGCCCGATAGAAGCTATGCCTAATTTAGCTGTCATACCCTCTGGCAGCATATCTCCCTGCAGATTGCGCAAAATAGCCGCCCGGCCTCCCTGCTCAACATACTCTGCCACAGCAGACATACCTGCTATGCTTTTCAGCTTGTTGGTAGCAATAATTACCCCCTGGCATTTGTTGTCAATCACCACTGGCTGATAGAAAGGTATGGTTTGAACAGTTTTTTTCTGGTCACGAATAATTTTCTCTACAATATGCCTGCTTAACACACTTTGTACATCTGCCGGATCATAAATCAGCAAATAATTCTCCTTGGCATCCTTTGGATTCCCCATAGACTGCCAGATATTTCCTGCCTGAATATTGTTCTGCCAGGAATTAAGATACAAAAAAACATCCATTCGATTAATCTGAAAAAACACCCCCAGCAGGGCGGTGATAATAAATACACTCCAGATTTCTTTCTTAAAATTATCCATGGGAAATACCTCCCCCATAACGCACCAACTCTAATGCGTGCAATGATAATTCTCCCGGAATAGCCTTTAATTCATTGAGCTTTTCTTCCATTTTAGCCGGCTGCCGCATATGGAAATATAATTTTATGTATTCCAAATAAGGCTCCTCCCGGTCTGAATAAGCCTGCTGAAAACTTTCACAGGCTTCCTGAGCCTGAGTATAATTTTCCAATATTATCTCCTTGCGGATTTTTTCCTGCAAAAACTCTACTTCATCAGGGTATACCTGCAAAAGACTATCCAGTAGGGCTACATATTGCTCAGTACGATTCTTTTTGGTAATATTGTCCACAAATTCCTGCTCCAGATAATCCTTTAACAGATAGGCATACTCTCTCTGCAGCTCCATATTATCCTTATCCTGAAGCAGTTCTCCTTCCACCTTGCTGATTTTGTTTTCCAGCTCCTCAATATGACCAGAAATCATAGACACGGCATAATAAGCAATTTCCCGATCCTGATCATAGGTGGCCATTTTCAGAACTCTTGGATTTTCCAAAACATTCTGCTTAACTGCATCCAAAAAAACCTTGCGCTTAGCACTAACATCATCTACCAAGTAGGTGTCATACAAGGGAATAACATTTTCATCATAACTAATCATATTGGTAAATACATTGTTTTTATTCACTAGCTTGTGAGGATCTATATGACACTGAAAGGGCTTTATTCCCTTGATAATTCTTGCTCCCACTACCAGCACAAAGCCTGCCACTGGCATGAGGAATACTATCAAAGCCTCTGTAGCTCCCTGAATAGCATCTCCTTGTCTGCGAGCGTACAAATAGGCAGCCAGTACCATAATCAGATGGCACCCTGCCATTGGCCAAAGCCATCCCTCCATCTTAAACCAGCTCCCTAATATCCTTGATTTCTATACCACGATGCTGCAAACGCTGCTTAACCAGCTGCAAGCCATATTCGTCTGTATCATGCAGCAGCAAATATACATTGCCATCCATAATGCCCACTGTATCCTCCTGACGAATAGAGCCACTAAGACGATTATCCAGCTCCTGATAATTAACATTTTCTGTTCCCAGCTCCAGCAGTACATTATGCACATCATGCTGCAGCTGTGCTCTTTCCTTAATGCCAGCCAGATGTCTGGAAAATTCTTCCTCCTGCATAATTCTGGTACCTGCCACAAATCTCTTACTCTGAATACCATTCTCATAGACATAGGCCTTGCCCATAGCCATGGAAATCAAGCGAGCCGTTACAGACAACAGATTTTGCTGATAAATACTCCATTGATCAAAATCCATACCATAAATCTCAATAATGGCAATAACCTGACCATTATAAATAATAGGTGCGGCCAAATCAGGCAGATTCAGCTGCAGACCATGATTGACGAAAAGATGGTGATTCTCCAGCATATTTCTGATATAGGCATTTTCCTCAGTCTTACGGGAATGAGGCAATTGTCTGGTTTTGTCTCCCAAACGCACCTTTTGGCGCAAATAGTATTGATCCTTGCCCATAACATATATGGCAATATTATTGGCTCCCATAATCTTGCTGGTAATAACTGCCGCCTGGGTAAAGATATTCTCCACCTGTACTGTATCCAACTGTTGAATAATACCGTATAGCCAGCCAATACTATCATCAGAATTAACAATCTGATAATAAAGCTTGTCCTTAATCTCAATAGATTTTTCATAATTCTTCTGCAGGAAGCCATAGCGCTGATACATATGGTCCAGCTTATATCCCATGGATTCCAGCTTTCCCTGCCAGCTATCTGCCACATAGCCGGTGAAAACACCTAAAAACAGATAGGTGGAATAATGAAAAAGATTCTCTGGAATATAGAATATGCTGGCAATTTCCCCATGACTATTCAAAAAGCCCCAGGTAAGCAATGCTATACAGGGCAATACTGCTGGCATAGACTGCTTTTTGCCATAGATAATACCCATGATAATAATGTAAATATAGCAAATATCCAAGCCTGTAGCCTGATTAACCGGAGTACCTCCCTGCAAAATGCTAATAAACAGCACCACCAGAAAAAGGCCTATATTTTCTAAATAAGGCCTGATTTTAGGTAAATATTTAGTTTTCCAGCTCTCCTCAGCATGTTCAACAGTCTCTGCCGAGCCAGCAATACTTTTGTAAACCGGCTTTAGCATTTCCAGCACAGGATATTTGGTCTTTAGGACAAAATGGTAAGTATCTTCCTCATCCGCCTGACAGCTATTGGCAACAAAGAAATCCTCTCCTTTGCCAGCCACTTCTATCTGAGGCAATTGAGCAAAGCCGTTTACAGTCAACACAATCTGGGTAAAGCTGACTGTTTCCTGAGATTCCACCACAATACGGCTGTTATTTATTTTTTTCTGCAAAATGGAAAACAAGGCATAAGCCGCATCCTTGGCATAAAGCACCGAGGCAGGCTCTGTATCTGAACCGGCCAAATAAAAATCTTTCTTTTCCCAGGCTGCCGTCAGTAATCTGGCAATAGTGCCTTCCTCTGGCTGCTGTCCCTGACCAAATACCTCTGGCATATGAACTACGCTAACATTTTGCTGATGGATTTTGCCCCATGCCAACACAAAATCCTCGTAGCATCTCTGAACTGACAATCCTCTAGTAACATAAAGGAAGTGCTCTACCTTGTGGGTTCTTATATCCTCCAATACCCTGGAAAGATACCCCTCCTCCTTGCCATATGAGAAATACATTACGGCACTAGGATTGTAGAGATTGAAGCTCTCCTCCTGATAATCAGAGGTATCCCATCCCTCCTTGTTCAGGCAGTTTCGCAAAAAATCCGCAAGAAAACCAGGCCTGCCGGCCATAAGGACATTTTTCCTAAACTGTTTTATATTTTTCCCCATAATCATACCCTAACTCATATAAAAATTCATTCATACTTTAATTGTAATATTATTTCTCTATCAGATAAATAGGACTATAGATGGAGAATATTGTCACAACTGTAACAAATAAATTTATCTCCACCACAAAAAAGCAAGGAGCCGTGAAAATATATTCACAGCTCCTTGCCGGAGGAAGGGAAAAAAGTAATACTCAAAATTGAGTAAGGAAAGGGCTATTTAATTACTGGATATCAACCATCTCAATGCCAAACATGGTGGCCAAATCCACAATCTGCTGCTGAGTAATGGTAAAGCTCAATACAGTATGATGCTCACCGCCAGCCTTAATCCACTCAGTAGAGCCTTTCTTCAGACCGCACTTAGGAGTCCAAAGCTGCTTAGCTACTGGCAGATGTGGAGTCTCAGCCTCTGGCTTGCGGCAATCAACTGGATAGCTAATCAGACGGAAGCCATCTCTGAAATCTGCAATGGTAACATCAATACCATCGCCTTCGGCACCGGTAAATACCAAACGGGCAGGATCATCCTTGTCACCAATGCCCAATGGATGAACCTCTACTCTAGGCTTATCACTGGCAATAGTAGGATCTACCTCCAGCATATGGGCACCCAGAATTGCCTCATGGCCCTTACGCAGATCCAGAGTATAGTCCTCCATGAATACAGTACGGTCATTATGGGACATAACCTTCAGCAATCTGGTCAAGGCCGCCAGCTTCCAATCACCCTCGGCACCAAAGCCATAGCCATCACGCATTAACAGCTGAGCAGCCAAGCCTGGCAGCTCCTCCAAGCCCAACAAGGTCTGGAAATTGGTGCAGAAAGCATTGTAGCCATTATCCTCCAGGAATTTCTTAATGGCAATATACTCTCTTAGCTGATAACGGACACAGTGCTCAAAATGCTCCTGAGTGTTGTGGCCTGGATTCAGGGTATATGCCTCTGCCAGCTTGGCATATTCTGCATCAATATCAGCTTCAGCCACAGCGTCTACATAAGCAACCAAATCCCCTACAGGATAATAATCTACAGTCCAGCCCAGCTTAATCTGAGCCTCTACCTTGTCACCCTCAGTGCAGGCAACATCCCGCATAGTATCACCAAAGCGGCAAACACGAATATTAAAGCTTTCGTTGTAGGCTACAGCCACATCCTGCCAAGCAGCGATTTCAGCAGTAGTCTCCTCATCCTGCCAATGACCATAAACAATCTTGTTGTTCAGCTTCAATCTGGAATTGATATAGCCGTATTCTCTGTCACCATGAGCACTCTGGTGGAGATTCATATAATCAAAATCAATGGTGTCATAAGGAATCTTATTCAGGTACTGAGTAGCCAAGTGCAGCAAAGGCTTCTGCAGCAGCTTGGTACCACGAATCCAGTTTTTAGCTGGGGAGAAGGTATGAGCCCAAACCATGACACCAGCTACATTGTCGTTGTAATTAGCATCCTTCATGAACTGGGTAATGCCGTCAGCAGTGGTCATAACCCCTTTGAATACGATTTTGTAAGGCAGCTTGCCAGTACCGTTGAGATAGTCAGCAATCTCCTTGGTGTTCTTCTCTACAGCCTTCAATGCTTCCTCACCATAAAGATGCTGACTGCCTGCTACAAACCAAAACTCATAATCCTTTACATTTAACATTTTGTTTTCGCCCCTTTGTTTCTACGAATTTTTCCTTTATTTTTAACTGTAAAACTTATTACCTAATTTTATTCATCTACAAATGCTTTGCCTGCAGCATTCTCTACCTCAATACCAGCCTGGAACCGCTTGATAAAGCTGCGGCATCCCTCTACCCCCTCTGGCTGTGGTGCCAAGGTAGTAGCAGAAGCATCCTTAAATACCTTTTCATCCAGGAAATCTGCCAAAGCCACGGTGTCATCACAGAATTTGGTATATACGGCCAATACAGCCATACCCCAAGGACCACCCTCACCGGCGCTATCCATAATGGTAATAGGAATTTCCAAGGCATTAGCCAATACCTGCTGACCAATAACCGGAGTTTTGAACAAACCACCCTGAGCCAGCATGACATCAGTCTTGACATGCTCCTCATTAATCAGCACATCCATACCTATTTTCAAGGTAGCAAAGGCGGAATAAAGCTGAGCCAACATAAAATTGCCCAGATTCATTTTGCTATGAGGAGTACGAACAAACATAGGCCGTCCAGCCTGAGTATCTGTAATATTCTCACCAGACAGGAAGCTATAGTTTACCAAGCCCCCAGCATCAGCAGCTGCTTCCTTAACCTGATTGAATAACACGCTATACAGAGTATCTGGTGCTACCTCTACACCCAATGCCTTGGCAAATTCACCAAACAAGCCTGCCCAGGCATTAATATCTGATGAGCAATTGTTAACATGCACCATAGCTACTGGTGCACCGTCAGGTGTGGTAACAATATCAATATCTCTGTGTACCGCCTTTAATGGCTCCTCCAAAACATTCATGGAGAAAGCAGATGTACCTACAGAAATATTACCAGTGCGTTTTCTTACACTGTTGGTGCCTACCATACCTGTACCTGCATCACCCTCTGGTGGTGCCATAGTTGCTCCAGCCTCCAACACACCAGTTGGATCCAACAGCCTTGCACCAGCTTCAGTCAAGATACCGGCAACCTTGCCTGCTGGCAAAACTGCTGGCAAAATATTCTCCAGCTTCCAAGGCAGATTACGGATATTTTCCAATTCATCAAATTTCTTTAACATATCCTTATCGTAGGAAGCAATATTTTCATCTATGGGGAACATACCAGAAGCATCGCCAATACCCAATACCTTCTCACCGCACAGCTGCCAATGAATATAGCCAGCCAAGGTTGTGAAGAACTTGATTTCAGGTACATGAGGCTCCTTGTTCAGCACAGCCTGATAAATATGAGCCACACTCCATCTCTGAGGTATGTTTAAGTCCAAAGCCTTGGTCAGGTAATCTGCTGCTTCGCCAGTAATATTGTTGCGCCAGGTTCTAAATGGCACCAGCAACTCATCCTTGGCATCAAAAGCCAGATAACCATGCATCATGGCGCTAATGCCGATGGAGCCGATTCTCTTTAGCTCCACATCATATTTGGTCTTAACCTCCTGAGCCAGATTGGCAAAACAGGTCTGCACACCTTTCCAAGCCTCAGCCAAATCATAGGTCCATACCCCATTCTCCAGCTTGTTCTCCCAGCCATAGCTGCCTACGGCAATGGTTTCAATCTCTGAGGTTAACAGAACTCCCTTAATACGGGTAGAGCCTAGCTCTATGCCTAGGGCTGTTTCTCCGTTAACAATTTTTTCCCTGATATTTTCTACTGTCAAGATAGTCCCCTCCTTACCTTGCTTGCAAAATTACTTTTTCTTCTGACCATAATAGGCATTAGGCCCGTGCTTGCGCATAAAATGCTTGTCTAACAAAACCTGTGGCATAGCATCCCTATCCCCTGTTAACATCTGGGTGTGGAAAGCCATCATAGCTACCTCCTCCAGAACTACCGCATTGTGTACGGCGTTAAAAGGATCTGTACCCCAGGTAAATGGACCATGATTCTTTACCAGCACAGCAGGTACATGATCTGGATTGATACCATATTTCTGGAATCTTTCCACAATCACCCTGCCAGTTTCATATTCGTATTCTCCCTGAATCTCCTCTGGTGTCATATCTCTGGTACATGGAATCTCTCCATAGAAATAATCTGCCTGAGTGGTGCCATAGGCCCGCACACCCTGACCAGCCTGGGCAAAGGTCGTAGCCCAACGAGAATGAGTGTGAACCACGCCGCCAATATTAGGAAATTCCTTATAAAGAACTCTGTGAGTTTCTGTATCGGAAGAAGGATTCAGCTCCCCTTCAACCTTGTTGCCATCCAAATCTACAACCACCATATCCTCTGGCTTCATAACATCGTATTCCACCCCAGATGGCTTAATGACAAACAAGCCTGACTCCCGGTCAATACCGGAAACATTGCCCCATGTAAAGGTAATCAGCCCATGCTTTGGCAGCAGCATATTTGCTTCATAGACCTTCTGCTTCAATTCTTCTAACATACAATCATACCCTCCTATAAACCGAATATCTAAAATTTCTTAAAATTCATAAAAGTCAGTTCCGTTATTTCTATACTACACTTTGCAGAAAATATTGTCAACATTTTTTGTGTTCGTGCACATTACTTTTATACCTATTGCAGTCTTGATAATCTTTGTCTGCTATACTCGTGCACAGATTTTGACATAAATTGCCTTTAATGTTATAGTAACAATGAGGTTTTTCCATGATGGCTTTTATCTCTGTTACCTGCCATCATAGAGAAGTAATCCGTAAAATTATACATTTTAAAAGGGGTTTTTATTATGGCATCAATCTCAAAAAAAGAATTTGGCCGTCTCAGCAACGGCTCCCTGGTATATAGCTATACCTTGGAAAACCGTGCTGGTGCAAAAGCTACTATTATCACCTATGGCGCAAGAATCCAGAGCTTTTTAGTTCCTGATAAGGAGGGTAATTTCAGGGATATCGTTCTAGGCTTTGACACTGCCAAAGGTTACGAGGAAGAAACCTTTTACATGGGAGCTATTGTAGGCCCTCATGCCAACCGTATTCAGAATGCAGAATTTACCATTAATAATACTACCTATTACCTGGAATGCAATGATGGCGCTAACCACACCAATAACCTTCACAGTGGCAGCACCGGCTTCCATGACAAAATCTGGGGTGCAGAAATCAACAATGGCAAACTGCTGATGTATCAGTTCCGTCCAGATGGAGAGGGTGGCTTCCCTGGTACTCTTACCGCTCAGGTGACCTATGACCTTACTGAGGACAATGCTCTAAAGATTGACTATCAGGTAACCTGCGATAGCGATACCATCTGCAATATGACCAACCACAGCTACTTCAATCTCAATGGCATTGGCGGCGGTACCATTCTCAACCACAAGCTGCAGATTATGGCAGATAGCCTTACTGAATCCGATGCTGAAGCTTTGCCAAATGGCAAAATCTATCAGGCCGAGGGAACTCCTATGGACTTCCGTCAGCTGACTCCTATTGGAGAAAGAATTGACGATGACTTCCAACAGCTTATCTGGGGTGCCGGCTATGATCACAACTGGATTCTCAGTGGCCCTGTAAAGGATGGCCTGAGACAGGCTGCCTTTGCTGTTTCTGAGGAAAGCGGCATTACCCTTTCCGTATATACTGATATGCCTGGTATGCAGTTCTACAGTGGCAACTTCCTGGATGGCACCCCTGGCAAAAAGGATATTCCTTGCAAGCGCCGCAGTGGCTTTGCCCTGGAAACTCAGTATTTCCCTAACTCTCCTATGCATCCAGAATTTCCACAGCCTGTGTTAAAACGAGGCAACACCTGGAACTCCACCACCATCTTTAAAGCTGGTTTAGCGGAATAACATGATTAAGGAACCGTTTCATTAAATTTACCCAAAATGAAGCGGTTCCTTTTCTTATGCTACTATTGTCCCTTTTCTTTTTTATTGATTTTATGGTAGGATATTATATATACTTAGTAATGTAATTTATTTGAAATTAATTTTATTATATAAACGGCGTAAAGGAGATTGGACAGTATGAAGGCTATCAGCGTAGACAAGCTGCAGCCGGGTATGGAGCTGGCCCGCACAGTCGTAAATGACGACATGGTGGTTATTCTTTCAGAAAATACCCTGCTCACCAAGGCACATATTACCAGACTGGGATTTTTGAAGATTCCATCCGTATACATCAAGGATGAATACGAGCTAAGCCCTAATTATCAATCTGTAATGGCACTTTTCAACCGAGGCAATGCCTTTGCCTCCGAGTACAAGGAGGTACTCCGGAAAGTAAATTCCATTATTGAGGCTACTACCCAGACTGGAAAGATTCCTGTAGACAAAAGCAAAAATCTTGTACATAGCTCCCTGGCTCCTATGTCCAAGCAAAGCGGTGTTATTGATTATCTCTACGAGTTAAATCACATGGCTGATGATCTTTACAATCATTCCATGCGAGTGGCTATCCTAACAGGCGTTATTGGCAAATGGCTGTACAAAAAGCCTAGTGAAATCAATGACCTGATTCTGGCTGGCTTCCTTCACGATATTGGAAAAACCAAATTTCCTGACCGTCTACAGTCCCGCCGGGTAGAAACCCTAAAGGGAGAAGATTTTGAACGGTATATGCAGCACACCATTGATGGCTCCCATCTTATTAATGAGGATCCAAAACTGGCGGATGGCATCAAGCTGGCTGCTCTCCAACATCACGAATATATGGATGGCAGTGGCTTCCCATTTGGCACCAAGGGAGAAGAGATTCACGAATATGCCAGAATCATTGCCATTGCTGACCTATATGACAATATTACCACTGAGCGGGAGGGTTTTGTGCGGCAGACTCCTTTTGATGCTATTGCCAAAATAACCGAGGATATGTATTCCAAGCTGGATCCAACCATTAGCGTTACCATCCTCAAAAGAATCAAGGATGCCTTCCTAGGCTCCAAGGTTATGCTAAGCAACGGCCTTGAGGGAACCATTGTCAACTATCCTAATGATTTTGCCCAGCATCCTCTGGTTCGCATAGACCAGGAAAATGTGGTGGATCTGAATCAGCACAAGGATATCAAAATAATCGAATACAATCAGAAATAAAATATCTAATTAGTAATTTACCAAAGATGATGATATGCTCAATCCACTTGGCATATCATCATCTTTTTTATTAATGCATCTTTTAAAATACTCTAACACGTTGTTTTCTCCCTAAAAACAAGATATATTTCTTCCGCAACAACCTCCAAAGCAATTTTTCTAAAGAATTCTTAATTGAGTGAAAATTTCAACTTGACAAAATAACTATATCAGTCTACAATAACAATAAGAACTGTGCACGAGCACTAACAATTGACAGTGCAAGATGTGATGTGTATCACCTAGTTTAACAATACGGCAAGGTCTTAGGGGCGATAGACCATAGCTGAAAATAGGACAGGAGCACAGTCAATATAGTGTCAAACAGTTTTGCAAGCAGTTATTACTGTAATATCATCAAAGATTATTTAAGGAGGAGAGGATTTAGTAACGAAGCTAGCTTCTTGTTTAGCTTCAAAGGTGAGCTTTGACAGCTTAAGAAGTTACTTAAAAGGGAAAAGCAAAGCTCGGAATTATCAATCTAGGAAAGAAGGGGTATAACAATGAAGAAAATTATATGTGTGTTAACCTGTGTGCTCATGTTTACCTTAATGCTGGTAGGCTGTGGTGGCGGAGACAAACAGGCTGCAAAATCCGCCGATGGTAAAATAAAAATCGGTGTTTCCATTTGGAGCTCCACTGACGTATTAGGCTCCCAGTGCAAGCGCATCATTGATGCAGCTGCAGATGCTTTGAACGTAGAGGTTCAGTATGTTGACCAGGGCCATGTATCCGAGAAAGTTACTGCTTCTGTTGAATCTTTGGTAGCAGCCGGCTGCCAGGGTATCATCATCTGCAACTCCTCTGATACTGAGATGGCTTCCGCTATCAAGACTTGTAACGACAATGGTGTATATCTTGCTCAGTTCTTCCGTGTTATTGACAAGAACAAGAATGCTGATATCTATGAGCAGGCTGTAAAGTCCCCTTATTACGTTGGTGCTGTGCACGAGAATGAAGTTGAGAACGGCAAGAAGCTGGTTCAGATTCTCATTGACAAGAAGTGCCGCAACATCGGCCTCATTGGCTGGGAGCAGGGCGATGCTACCTGGTTAGGCAGATGGGAAGGCTACAAGGCTGGTGTTGAGGAGTGGAATGCTGCTCATCCATCCGATCAGGTTAAGCTGTCCGATCCTCAGTATGCTGGTACTTCCTCCGAAGGTGGCGCAAAGGCTGCCGAGGCTCTCATGAGCGCAGATCCTACTTTGGATGCTTTGATTCCTGCTGGTGGCGGCGGCGACCCTCTCCAGGGTGCTATTGCAGCTGTAGAGCGTGCTGGCAAGACTCAGTCCATCAAAATCGTTTCCACCGACTTCCTGCCTGACCTGGGCGAAAGACTGGAGAATGGTTCCATCGCTGGTGAGTCCGGCGGTCACTATTGCGACCCTCTCTATGCCTTCATGATGGTTTACAACGCAATCAAGGGCAACTACACTGGTATTGAGAACAACTTCATTGATGTTCAGTTCCCTTATCTGTATGTATCCTCCTCCAAGGACTATGGCGAATATGACAAGTACTTTGTAAAGCAGCTTCCTTACACCAGCGACGAGTTGGTTGAGATGGCTAAGCTGCCACTGGATCAGCTGAAGGAAGCAGCTTCCAAGCTGTCTATCGAAGATGCAGCCGCACGTTCAGCTAAATAATTTATTTCCAAAGCTGAAATAAACACTGCAATGGAAGGTAGCCGGCATCAAAACCGATGCCGGCTATTTTTGTAGGGATTTATCCCAGAAGGAGACGACATGGATTCAACTAAGAATGCTGTGAGCGGGAAAAAAATATCTGCCAAGGTAAGGGGCTATCTTATCCTTTTCGCTTTGGTATTTGTATCCTGGCTCATATTCAAGATTTTAACTCCGGACAACTTCGGTTCTCCAGAAAATATGCTCAGCTATTTTCAGGCAAGTCTCATTGCCTCAGCTGGTGCCGTAGGCTTTTACTTCGTTCTCGTTATGGGAATGTTCGATTTCTCCATTGGTGCCGCCATTATCCTGGCCTCCATTATCGGCTGTAAGCTGGCCGCTTCTATGGGCCTGGGCTATATGGGCCTTATTGGTGGCTGTCTGATTGCAGGCGCCATTATCGGTATTCTCAATGGTGTTTTCTACATCAAGCTTCGTATTCCATCTATGATTGTAACTACTGGTCTGGCTCTGATTTATGAGGCTACTGCCAATATTATTGCTGGCGGTGTAGAGCAGACTCTCCCCTCCGATCTGCGCATGTTTGGTCAGATGCCTGGCAACTTAATTCTTGCCCTGCTTACCTTTGCCGCAGCATATTTCATTTTGAACTACACCAAGATTGGTACCTATACCTATGCAATAGGCAGCAACGAGTTCATTGCCAAGAATATGGGTATCAATGTTAACAAGTACAAGGTTCTGGCCTTTGTTATCAGTGGTATTTTCTTCGGTATTATGTCTATTCTCACGATAAGCTATGGTTCATCTATGGTGGCTGTAACCGGTATGGCTTCCATGAGCCGCAACTTTATTCCTACTATGGGATGCTTCTTCGGCGTTGCCTTCAAGAAATACGGCATGCCTATTCAGGCCATTATTTTAGGCGAGTTTATGATTAATATCATCTTCTATGGCTTCGTTGCACTAGGTGCACCAACCGCTATTCAGGACGTAATTACCGGCTTTGCACTGTTGATTATCATTACCCTTACCACTAAAATCACCAAGGGTGAAATCGTAAAATAAGGAGGAGAGCATAGATGAGTGAAATAAGATTACAGGTTCAGAATCTGTGTAAATCCTTTGGTATCACCAAGGCAGTGCAGAATGTTTCCTTCAATATTAACAAAGGCGAGGTTCATGCCCTCATAGGAGAAAACGGTTCTGGTAAATCTACCCTGACTAATATGCTGACAGGTATTTACACAATTGGCAGCGGCAAATTTATTCTGGATGGCAAGGAAGTTCATCCTAAGAATCAGGTAGATGCCAACCTGGAGGGAATTTCCATTATTGTACAGGAGCTAGGCACTTTGTCCGGCCTGACTGTAGCAGAGAATATCTTCTTAGGCCATGAGGATCAGTTTGTAAAGCATGGCATTAAAAACAGAGAGGCTATCAACCGCAAGGCCAACGAACTGCTGCAGCAATATGGCTTCAAGCATATCAAGGCTGAGCATCAGATTGACGAATACAATTTCGAGGATCGCAAGCTGGTAGAAATCGTTAAGGCCACCTACTTCCATCCCAAAATTGTAGTTATTGATGAAACCACTACCGCCCTTTCTCAGGAAGGCCGTGAAGAGCTGTACAAGCACATGGACCGCATCCGCAAGGAAGGCAATACAGTTATCTTTATCTCCCATGACCTGCCAGAGGTTCTGGACAAATCTGATACCATTACCATCATGCGCGATGGTGTCTACATCGATACGGTAAAAAGTGCTGATGTAACTGAGGATGATTTGAAGCGTCTAATGGTTGGCCGTGAGGTAACTGGTGACTATTATCGTCCAGACTATGGTGAAAAGGTTTCTGATGAGGTTGTACTTTCTGTCCGGAATGTTTCTGTACCAAATGTGCTGGAGGATGTTTCCTTTGACTTACACAAAGGCGAGATTTTAGGCTTTGGCGGTCTGTCTGAATCTGGTATGCACGAAATCGGCAAGGCCATCTTTGGTGCTTCCTATGACCGTACCGGTACTGTTACTTTGGCAGACGGCACCGAAATCAATGATATTCCTACTGCTATCAAGCATAGCATTGCCTATACCTCCAAGGATCGTGATAATGAATCCATTATTATGAACCAGAGCATTGGTGATAATATTACCCTCCCTTCCCTGGATGATTTAGCTGGCAAATGCAAGTTGCTTAGCGACAAGAAGCTCAGCGATTTTGCCAACAAGTTTGCTACTCAGATGTCTGTTAAGATGCAGAATATTGATCAGTTTGTTTCTGATTTGTCCGGTGGTAACAAGCAGAAGGTTGTATTGGCTCGCTGGATTGGCAAGGATTCTGATATTCTGGTGCTGGATTCTCCAACCCGTGGTATTGATATCAAGGTTAAGCAGGATATTTATCAGTTAATGGATACCATGCGCAAGCACAACAAATCCATTATTATGATTTCTGAGGAGCTGATGGAGCTTATTGGTATGTGCGACCGTATCATTATTATGAAGGACGGCAAGCTAAACGGTGAGCTGCCAAGAAGCAGAGATTTGGATGAGAACCTGCTCATTTCCAAGATGGTATAAGGAGAAAGTTATGGCTGACAAAGAAAAAACATTATCCAAAGAGGAAGAACTGGCCAAGGCTTCCCGTATGAATAAAATCCGGACCTATCTGCCGGTAGTTGGCCTGGTGGCAATATTTGCCCTGTTCAACTTCCTTACCGATGGAGGTATGAGCAGTCAAAGAAATCTGACCTTGCTTTTGAATCAGATTTATGTAGGTATGATTGCAGCAACTGGTGTATTCTTTATCATGACTATGGGAGGCTTGGATTTCTCCCAAGGCTCTATTCTGGGTATTGCCTCCATTGCTGTATGTATTCTTTCCCAATATGGTATTGGTATTGCCATTGCCGGTGGCGTAGTGGCTGGTGCGGTGATTGGTGCGATTAACGGCTATTTCTATGTAAACCGCAAAATTGCTTCCTTTATAGTTACAATCTGTACCATGTTCCTGTTCCGTGGCTTCATCAAGTACATGGCTTCCGACTCCCCTATCCGGGCCAGCATGGATGTGTACAATTTTGACCACATTGAAATGAAGCTGCCTTTGATGCTGTTAATTATTGCTATTTCCTTTGTAGCTTTCCGCTACACCAAATTCGGTACTTATTTGAAGGCTATTGGTGCTGGTGAAAAGGGTGCTATGTTTGCTGGTATCCGTACTGACCGCATGAAATTCTTGATTTACACCTTGGCTGGTGCTATGACTGGTTTGGCAGCCTTTATCAATATTGCCAAAAACGGCTCTGCTACAGCTAATGTAGGTAATCAGCTGGAAACCCAGATTCTGATTGCTTTGGTTCTGGGCGGTATGCCTATTTCCGGCGGTGCCAAGGTTCGCTTCTCCAATATTATTGTTGGTACTCTGCTGTACTATGTACTCTACAGCGGTTTGACCATGATGGGCTTGACTACTCAGACCATGCAGCTGATTCAGGGTGTTATCTTCCTGATTTTCGTAGCTGTCTTTGCTGATCGCCAGTCCCTGAAGGTAATTAAATAATCCTATCCCCCCTCCCTTAGATTTACTGTACCTTATCCCCCATATTCATAATCGGACTTACAAAATGAGACTATCGCCAGGTAGTCTCATTTTATTTGGCTAATATATTCTCCTATCTAGTTGTACCATGCAAAAAATATAGAAGCATTTTCTTTGACCACTTTAGGTGCTATAATGACAAATAGTTAAATCTTAACCCTAGGAGATGTATTCATGAATATTTTTTTGCTTCTCGCAATTGCTATGTCAATTATTATACTCTTGATGCGGCGGCATATCTATGTGGGTCTTTGTATGCTGGCTGGTGGTGGCTTTATCTGGCTAGTGCGGTCTGGACAACCTCTAGATTTGCTAACCGCTCTACAGCAAACCATGACGATGGGACGCACCTACGATTTGGTATTTTCCCTCTATCTGGTTATGTGTCTGGAAATTGCCCTGCGTACCAGTGGCACTCTTAGCAAAATGGTAATGGCCCTGCAAAGGCTGTTTTCCAGTGCCAAGGTTACTTTGGCTATTATGCCAGGCTTTCTAGGTCTGCTTCCCTCTCTCGGTGGAGCAAGATTCTCGGCTCCTATTGTGGAGGAAGCCTGTGGCAAGCTGGAGGCTACGCCAGAAGACAAGGCGGCTATTAATTTCTGGTTCCGTCATCCCTATGAGTTTTCCAATCCTATTATTCCTGGCATGATTATGGCCTGTAGCATTGCTCAGGTGCCCTATGCTCACTTTGTGGGCCAGACTGCCTGGGTATCCCTGCTGTGCTTTGTGGTAGGCTGGCTGGTGCTCTTAACACCTTTGCGAACGAAAAGCTCTGCCAAAGTAGAGATGCAGAATAAAAGCCGTACATCATCCGGTTCATATCTGGATATTCTACTGGCTATCTTCCCTATTGGCTTTACCTTTTTGCTGGTAGTTTTTGCCAGTCTTAATGCCTCTGTAGCTATGGGAATTACTACCCTGCTGCTTTATGGCATTCTGAAAGCCCTGGGCCGTCAGGTTTCCCTAAAGGAAATGATTACTGGCTCTATTGATACAAAAATGTTTATCAATGTTCTTTGCATTCTCTATTTCATTCAGATATTGACTGTTACCAACACCCTAACAGAGCTGGTAACAGCCTTTCAGGCAGCCCCCTTGCCTATTCCGGTAATTATTGCTGGCATTTCTCTGGTGGTGGGTATGCTTACAGGCATGAGCCAGGCTCATGTAGCTATCGTTATGCCCATTGTAGCAGCTATGCAGACTGGCAGCCTTACTCTGGCGGCTATAGCTATGGTATATGGCGTAGCTGGTCAGATGATAACTCCAACCCATGTCTGCTTCACTGTAACCACTGATTATTTCAAGGCAGATTTCTTTGCCGTATTGAAAAAAATGGTTATGATAGAGATTATTGTGCTGACAATATTCTCTATCATAACCTATTGGGTGTATTAATTCTTTTATATGCAAATCCCCCTGTGCTGTAGTCTACAATAGTAAAAATTCTGATTTGCCGAGATGCCTATCTCTCCCTAGTATCATAAATATAAGTCGTTATGTCAACGGTTTCCGAGATACAGCCTGCGGTCATAACGACTTTTGCTCTGTCCGACTTAATGGCCCTATCTGGTGGTTTATCCTTACGCACAGATACCGCTTGTCGCTGAGCCAATTCACAGAG
>ERZ506639.2-NODE-2-length-66795-cov-9.37869_pt1 | contig 66795 bp, 65 predicted proteins | sample MGYA00513983_ERZ506639 | MGnify/ENA metagenome assembly ERZ506639 | reverse complement strand
TGAACAAGGAATTTTTCTAAGACATATACACTTTTGTCTATGTTTTTAGTAGCAGATGAAATTTAACGATAGAAAGCGAGGGATATATATGATTTGGTCGCAGGAACTGCTTTTGCAGAAAGAAGAGGGATTGAAAGAGGGATTGAAAGAGGGGCGCAAAGAGGGATTTTTACAAGCCTTTATCTCTATGGTAAAGAAAAATAAGATGACCAAGGAGGAAGCGGCACTAGAAGCTGGCGTATCCGTAGCCGAGCTGGAGAAAGCTATGTTATCCTTGTCATAAGACAATTTGTGAAACATTGCAGGCTTAAAAACTAAATAATCAAATATCAAAAGCACAAGTCGTTGATATAATTACTGTTTTTTCAGAGAGTATATCAAATTCGGCTTGTGCTTTTTGCTTGCAAAAAAGTGGTTCATTATGAACAAAACTTATATTCTGATGTATTATTTCAAAAACTAAATAAAAGTGGATAAAAATATTCTTGACTGTGTTATGGTTACGTATAACGAGAATTTATTTATTTTTAAGTCAGGAGGCGTAACCATGAAACTATCTATTCCTAAAAGTGCGATTGTCACGGGCTGCGTTGTTGGCGTCCTGAGTGCAGGCGTGCTCATGATACCAAATTCACGCGAGTCAGAGGCGGCTATTCCCGTTATCGATCAGGAGAACATTAAGCAGGCTTATCAGATTGCGGTCAACACCCTGGAGCAGATTGCTATTCAGGAGTTCAGCAATCAACTGCAAAAAATCAATATGCAGAGCCTAGGCGCAAATGTCTCCGCAGCCATTAACGGAGCGTTCAAAACGCAACAGGACAGCATTCTCGCAGGAGATATGCAGCTGCCAAGCGGCATATCAAACATAAATATATCCGTTGACGGCAAACGGATTGACTGGCGTGACATAGCCGCAAGCACAGGCATCATTGATGCCAACTGGGCAAAGCGTATCGGACTAGTTGACAATGTGCTGAACGGCAATATCAGTTGGCAGGAGATAGCCACGCAGGAAATTGAGCGACAGATGACACTTGACGAGGAGTACAGGGCTGCTGCCGAAGCAGGGGCGCAGGCTCAGATGAATATGCAAAATATCGCCGATACAACAAATAAAGCCCTAGAAGCAAGCAACAACGCCGAGGGACAAAAGGAAGTTCTGCAAGCGCAAAATGCTCTGACTGCCACGCAAATATCCGCAACGCAGGAGCAGACCCGAGTCCTAGCGCATATGGCTGGCGCACAGGCAGCAAAGGCTGCTGCCGAGAACATGGAAAAGGCACAGCAAAAGCGCATCGAAAAGGCAACCAGCTATTATGCGCAAAAGTGGCTTGATAATGTTAAGATAGGCAAATAAACTGATGTGGGGAGAATATGAAACGATATACATTTTTAGCATTATTCGCAACGCTGCTTGTCTTCGCAACGGATACCTCATCGGCTTCGGCTGCTGCCATCGGTTCGCCCTTTGGCAGCTCATCGGGAGACGTGGTGACGCAGATAACGAATTTTTCAAATGTCGATAATGACTTTCAGACCATGCTGCGAGACCTTGCCCATGCCGTCATCGGCATGAGCAGGGAAATTGTGACCATCATGACGATTATAGCGGCTGCCATGTGGTCCCTCAGCGTACAGGATGGGCAAAAGCTACTGTGGAATTACATATTTGGCATTGGAGTTGCGCTTAATGCAAGCGATTTTCTGTATAGCTTGTACAATACGTTCATAGCTGGCGCAGGCGTGACCATAGCCGCGCCGACTTTTGAGGGCTTTACCTTTAAGACGCCAGACGATCCCAACGTACCGATAGTCGGACCGTTGATTAATTACTTCATTCAGTGCATGCAGCGAGGAGCGCAGATACTTTCTACCTACGCCGTGAACATGACGCTGCTATTTGCGATTATCACGACAAGCCTGAACTTTGCTCTTGAGCTAAATGGCGGCGACAAAATCCATGCGCTAGTCAAGACGCTGCTACAGACAGGATTTTATCTTTTCCTTATCCTCAACTGGGTGGGAGGTATGAATGTTTGTCATTCGCTTTTGGCAGGCTTTGAAAGCATGGCTTATGTAGCCTCGGGTGCAAGCGACTTGGTAGCTTCCGCAGGTAGCAGCGAACTGGTCACAGCCCCTGATCAGATTATCACCTCGGCATTTTCTATCTTCCTTGCGGCTTGGGATGCTATCAAGTGGACAAGTCCGCTGATAGCGTTGGTGCATATCACCTCCATGGTGGCATCGTTTCTCCTGCTATGCCGCACTGCACTGGAGGTCATCATCACACGGCTGGAGTTCTGGGTCATGGTCACGGTCAGCATCATCTTGTTGCCTTTCGGCATGATACCGCAGCTGAAGTTTCTAGCGGATAAGGCGATAGGCGGCATCATAAACTGCGCCATCAAGATGTTCACAGTGACGTTCTTAGGCACAATAGGCGTCACCATGCTCAACGGTCTAGCCAAGGAGACGGTGCAGATGGTGCAAGCCAATAAGGACACATGGTTTGACGATATAACCATGACGCTATCTACGTTGCTCTTTGCTTTAGTCATGTTCTTCGTAGTAAAGCAGATACCAAAGTTCACGGCAGGGCTTCTGAACGGGTCGCCGTCCCTTAGCGGCAATGATATGCGTCAGGCGGCACTCGAGGTAGCCGCCAAGACTAGCGCGGCCGCAGGCGCAGTCAAGGGCGCAGCGGAAGCAACTGGCGGCATGGGCAAGTGGGGCGGACACAACAGCGTGGGCAAGAATATGTTGTCCATGGCAGGAGCAGCAGGCGGCATGGGTGCAAGGTTTGCCGCAAACCTTGGCAAGGCTGGTGCCGGCAGTGCCACAAGACCGCTCACGCAGTCATTCAAGGCAGCCAAGAACAATGCCCTCAGGGCTAACGGCATCAGGCCACAGGATGATGAGGAATTCTTAAAGGCATATAAGGAACTTGTCGGCCCGAGCAAGTCTATTGAAGATAAATTTCAAGAGATTCGTTCTGGTCAGCCAATAAATAACGCGATGAAATCTGCTAAAAACACAATTAAGTCTACTGGCAATAAAATGGCACACCCAATAGATAGCATAAATTCAGCCGTTCAGAAAAACTTTGGCAGAGACGTGACACACAACGCTCCTGACAAGGAAACTAACAATAACAGCAATAACACCAGCGACAATAAATAAGGACAAAAAAGAACAGCCACGGCACAGTATGCCATGACTGTTCTTTTTACTGTATTTGTGAAAATATCTGGATACGTTCTGCTTCTGCTGTCCGAAGTGCGTTGGTCATTATTCCTTGCTCCTTGTCAGTAAACTGTCAATAATCTTGCTCTGTTCCTCACAGCGTTTTTGCAGAGTGTCAATCTGAGCTTTGAGGGCAGATACTTCCTTGCTGTCATCAGACTTGATGATGTTTTTATATTGCAGGTATTCTATGAGCTTGGCTACGTTAAATTATGGAAAGGTATCGTTACCTTCCCAGATTTCTCTGGGTGCTTGTATTATCTAGTTAATATGCCCCAGAGTTCTTTATTTATGTAATATTTTTCTCTCCCTTTTTTTATACAATGCAAAATGCCTATATCGCATAATTTGTCAAGATATTTGGAGGAGGTTTGACGATTCCCAAATTCTCTATTAACAAGAAATTTAATCTTACAGTAAGGCTGCTCATACAGTAACTCAACAAGCTCCTTGCTGTATATTTCAGATGCATTGGCTTTTATAATATCTTGAGCTTTATTTTGAGATACATAAATATTTTTTATTGTATTCAAAGTATTATGAGCAGTATGTTCAATAGCATCAAGAATATATATAATCCAGTTACTCCATTCATTACTCTCTGTAACATTTTTTAAGGCTTTATAGTAATCAGTTTTGTTTTTTATAATATATTCCGAAAGATAAAGGATAGGGAATGGCAATAGTTTTTCCCGAATTAAATACAAAACATTAAGTATTCTCCCGACACGTCCATTACCATCTGGGAAAGGGTGGATGCACTCAAATTGATAATGCATGATAGCTAATTTTACCAATGGGTCAATTTCGTCATGAATATTAATAAATTTTTCTAAATTTGATAACAGTCTAAGAATATCCTCTTTATTATCTGGAGGTGTATATACAACTTCGTTAAAAGAATTCTTTAGTACAGTACCAGGAACACTACGTATGCCATCATTTCTGTTCTTTACAATTCTAAACAGCTCAATAAATAAGTTAATGGTTAATGGATAATCATCCTTTAATTTTGAGTAACCAGCCCAAAGGGCTTCTTTGTAGTGTAATACTTCTTTAGCAGCAGGGGATATGGATAAATCCTCTGGTGTTGCTAGCGCCTGATACAGCTCATCATTTGTTGTAACAACATTTTCAATAGCACTGGATGATTTTGCTTCTTGTAGTGCTATTGACTGTAATAGTAATAGAGGATTAGACTGCGTAAAAGACCAGCCTCGTAATTCCGCTAATGCGGCATGGGCTTTGATAGATTTTTTTAGTATTTCTTTGCTTTCTATATCGCATTGTGGTGGAAGCAGAGGAAGGTCATTGTAAGGCTTGTTTTTATCATTCATTTTATACCTCCAAATATGTGTAATTAATCGACATGAAATAAACATATGTCGAAAAAAAGATGCTTTTTAGGCATATATTTATTAAATGTTTACTGCGTAGACATATTGATAAAATATGTCTAAAAAAACGATAATTTTAAACATATAATAAAAAGCTGCTATGCGTTCATTTACCTTTTGCCATAACACACACCTCGGTGAAAATAAGCATCGTCTTTGTTTCGCCCTGCGTGAGCGTGTTGCCCTCGATGGCGGTTGAATGATGTGCCATTCTGACCAAAAAGTCATCAAAATATTCATCAGGAAGTAGTGCGTTGGTCATTATCTTTCTTTGCTCCTCGTCAGTAAACTGTCAATAATCTTGCTCTGTTCCTCACAGCGTTTTTGCAGGGTGTCAATCTGAGCTTTGAGGGCAGATACTTCCTTGCTGTCATCAGACTTGATGATGTTTTTATATTGCAGATATTCTATAAGCCTGGCAACGTTAAAGTGAGCATCTAGATCGCCGCCAGAGGTAACGAAGCCCGTCATGTCAATCTTCATGCCGTTTTTCTCAAGGTAATCGTAATATTTTCTGTATCCCATAGCCTCACTTTCTTTTTCACAGTAATTTTTCCACCACTGCTTATACCATGCTTTATCAGATATACGTTCTTCGGCAGCTTTTATCATATCTAAACGTTGTTTGTCCGAACCTTGCTCAATTCCCTCCGCATATATACGCTCAATGATTTCTGTTGATTGTTGCTGTATATATTCTTTGAGCTGTTCTTGATCAAAACTATCTAGCAGTGCTAAGCGTTCTATTTCGGCTTTTTTTGCAGCCTCCTCTTGAGCTTTCTCTTCTGCTTCTGATCTTTTGTATTCTCGAATTGTATTTTTCACTGTGTCTTTTATAAAACCAAACATATTTTTCTCCTTGTAAATTATTTTCTGCGATATTGCAATTTATAGAGGTTGAGGAAGATGATATATGCTGTTATTCGATTTTGCAGATTCGTTTTCTTTATTTTTTAAATATTTGTAGTCAAAAGTATTTTTCATGGAATTAATCAAGTCTTTATTCATAATAATCACTCGCTTTCAGTAAAAATCACCTTATGCGATGTCGGAGTTTCCAGAGGATGATGTTGGTAACGCCTGTCTTTTTTCCTGTCGTGCCATTTGGACTAGCTGCCATTCCTCATCTGATAGTTCAGCTGGAGCAGACTCATGGCAACTATCCAAACCGTTAATATTAACTTTTTTCGATGTGTCAGACTCTGACACATCATTTTTTGTGGTTTTTTTTTCCTGCAAAGCACTGGCCACAGATACTATGTAGTCAACTACTGAATCTTTGGTAGCAGCAGGAAGCTGAAGCCACTGCTTGGCAAATACTAGCTGAGACTCAGATAAATCATACATACCAGCCAGCTTTTCAAGAATAGCTTCTTCATTGCTTGTGTACATATCCCCTTTGCCTTCGGTAAGCCATTTTTCAGAGATGCTAAATGTCGAGCAAATTAATTGCAATAGACGAGGGTTAATAGAGTAACCATCTTTTTCCACCTGGCTGGCTGCACTTTTTTTTAAGCCTATTTTTTCGCCAAATTCAATTTGAGTTAATCCGAGTTCTTTTCTTAATAATTTCAATCTTTCATTTATGGTCATAATCTAACCTCCTTTTATTATATAATATCCCAAAAAATGGGAAAAATCAAATTAAATTATATTGACATAGTCCGAAAAATGGGATATTATTAAAACAGAAAATCCAAAATATGGGAATTACAAAAAGGAGAGATACCATGAGAAACGGAATTCAGATTCCAGCAGGCTTGGAAAAGATTTTCAACATTGTCAAGGGACTTGACACGGAGAGTCAGGAACAGGTTCTTCGTTCCGCCAGCATTTATGCTTACGGACGGGCAAGCGGTCGCACTGCCGACTACTCAGAAGGCTTTGCTGATGGCTATGCCAAAGCTAAGGCTGAATTATCAGCTCAGGTCTAAGAAGTATAGATATAAAGCTTACGTGAATATACTTATGCCATTTCGGGGATGGCTTTTTTCAATCAATTAGTTCAAAATAACTTTTCTGCTAATATCATAAAAGAAAGTGATAGGAGAACAATATAATGGTTAATCATAAATGGTACATGACCGTCCGCGTCCAGGCTACGGACGGCGACAAGGCAAAACTTAACTTCGAGTATGACAGCATGGCTGAGTGCCTCAAGAACATGGCGAAAATGCACTTCAAGTGCCACAGGCACGCCGGCGAGAACAAATGTATTTCCGGATAGAGGTCTGGGATAAGATGGAGTTCATCAGGCAGATACAGGCAGAGATTAACAGGTTTGGTTAGAAAAAAAAGCCCCGCCAGAAGGAGAAGGAATCATGAAAGAGAATGAACTTTTTAGAATCAAAGATGCTGTTATCAACGGCTATAAAATCCTGATGGATGAGACCAACGGTGTTTTTCTACCGCCAGATGCACGGCGAGAGGCCTTGTTTGGGGCCAAATATATGGCCTACAATATGCTGTCCCGCCTGTGTGATGCTGGCGAGGACGAAACCACCTTGCAGATGGCAAAGCGCATAAATAAAGAGTGCTTTGATGAAGCCAAAAAGATTACGGGATACCGGGGAGAGTTCAATTACTGGGACTAACAAAAAGCCCCGCATAAGCGGGGCGTGGATTACTTATCTCCATAGTGGCCTTTGCAGGCTGCTATATAGATAGTAGTTTCATCAAAGCGGTATATTAAGCGGTCTTTTTCGGTAATGCGCCGACTCCAATAGCCTGACAGATTTCCCTTCAGGGATTCAGGCTTGCCAAGCCCTTCGTTGCCATTGCGTTCAATGTCAGCTAAAAGGGAAGCAATCTTCTTGGCAGTCTTGCGGTCCTCCCGCATCCAGATGAGAAAATCCTGCCAGGCATTATCGGAAAACATTTTATTCATTTAGCATATCCTCCAGCTCAGTGTCAGCTAATTGATGGGTGCGGCCAGCTTCAAGCTGACGGACACCTTCCAGTATATGCTGGTAGTTCTGGCGGTTGCTGACAATAAAAAGATTTTCCATGAGGTTGTTGTAGGCTTCAAGACTGAGCATAACAATGTTTTTTTCATTCTTGCGGGTTACAACTACAGTTTCCATATCATCGGTGGTGAGGTCGCAATACTGTTTGAGGTTATTTCTAAGAGTTGAGTAATTTACAGCTAGCATAATATCACATCCTTTCAAATATATTGTACAAAATATTGTGCAATATGTAAAGGATAAGGAAAAAGAAAGTGATAGGAGAACAATATAATGGCTAATCATAAATGGTACATGACCGTCCGCGTCCAGACTACGGACGGCGACAAGGCGAAACTTAACTTCGAGTATGACAGCATGGCTGAATGCCTCAAGAACATGGCGAAGATGCACTTCAAGTGCCACAGGCACGCCGATGAGTGCGGCGTGGCTCAGTACAAGATTTCCATCAGGTACGCTACCGCCGCTTCAATGTTCCAGCACGAGGGGCAAGCCGAAATACACTAAGATTCATCACACAATTTACTCGAAAGGAGGCGAGAACGAATGTATTTTCGTAAGCATGGCACTAAATGGTACTATCGCATGTCTGTTACCCTGCCCGACGGCACGAGAAAGATCGTAGAGCGAGCTGGTGGCAAGACTAAGGCGGAGGCTCGCAAGAAAGCTATGCTCGATGCCAAGAAGTACATGAACGGCATAGGCGAGTGGGATCAGCCTGAAAAGATTATGCTAGGCGATCTGTGGGAGCTTTTCCTGAAAGAATATGTGCAGGTCAATCTCAAGGCAAACAGCCAGCGACTGTATACGCAGCTTGCCGTCAATCATGTCCTGCCTGCGCTAGGCGACAAGAGGCTCGCCAGCATCAAGTCCGTTCATTTGCAAAAGCTTCTTAACGATATGTCAAAAAAATACAGCAAATCAACTGTTTCACTGACTAGGGCATTTCTAAAGAGCATGTACAAGTTTGCCATCGGTATATGCGACTTTCTGACCAGCAACCCAATGGACAGCGTGCATATCCCACGTAGATTGACAAGCAGGGAAAAGGCAAGGGCATTTACTGATGATGAGATTGAGCAGATCCTAAATCACTTCAAGGGCAAGAAATTCTATATGCCTATTCTGCTTTCTTATCATACGGGCATGAGAATGGGCGAGTGTCTTGCCCTCAAATGGAGCAATGTGGACTTTGAGCGCAATACTATTTCGATTACCTCCACGCTGCTAAGCGATGGCGTGCCTGTGCCGCTAGTGGAAAACACCGCAAAGACTGCCTCATCCGTGCGCACTATCGCCCTAGGCGAGACGCTAAAGGAGTGCCTGCTATGCCAGCGTGCTAAGTATGAAAGAGAAAAGGCTGAGTACGGCAGCACATGGCAGGACAATGATTTCGTCTGCTGGCAGGAAAACGGCAGACCTATCACGGCGAATAATATACACTACTTCAACAGCTGGTGCAAGGAGCGGTTCGGCGCAGGAAACTTCCATATGCTCAGGCATACACACGCCACGATGCTATTGGAAGCCGGCTGCGACCTAGAGATAGTGTCTAAACGTCTAGGGCACAACAGCATATCAACCACGGCTAACTTCTACTCGCATATCCTAGATAATCGCATGGAAAAGAGCCGTCATATACTCAATGAGATTTTATAGAAAACAGAGGTGCTTCAATGGCAAATGAAAAGATATTTCCCGATGACGGGGACAGACTCATGACGGTGAAAGAAGCGGCTGTAAGGCTGCACACGTCACCGACCTTTATTCGAACGCTGATAGCCAACGGCGAGCTGATGTGCATCACACTCTACAAAAGATCCTACATCAGAAAGTTTACCCTAAATGCCTTTTTGGACAAGCATGATGGTAATGAGTTGTCCGAGCTTGTCAATAAGAATATAGCAGTGTCTAATTAAGGAGGAATTATCATTATGGCAGAAAGAAAACTCACGGAAGCAGGCGAACTTTGGTATCCGCACCTCTTGAAAGAAATGACCTTTAAGGGGAAGCCTACTGGCAAGTATGGCACGGACTTCAAGCTGAGCGACGAGGCGACGGAAAGCCTCAACAGCTACATTCAGGAAGTATGGGACGCATATCTCCAGTCAGAGGATGGCAATAAGAACAAATACAGCGATCCGCTGAAGTTCAATTCTCCATACAAGCGTTACAGGGGCATGGATATGTTCCGCTTCACTACTTCCTGCCGCATCAGTCGCAAGACTGGCGAGGTAGTAGAGCTACAAGTGCCAATCTTTGACAGTCAAGGAAACTACATAACGGATTCACTGGACGTCATCGGCAACAAGTCCTTGGCTATTATAAACTACGAATGCAAGCCTTATTACAGGGACGAGAACAACTACGGCGTGTTTTTGCAGCTGAACGGCTTGCAGATACTAAAGCTGAACGAGGTTACTCCTATCAAGAATATGAGTGCCTTTGGCTTTATGGTGCAGAAAGACTATGCACCTATTTACCATGCAGCCGAGGACGAGAGTGATGCAGAGCTTGTTGAGATGTCAGGCGAGGACATGAGCACAGAGATAAATGCTAACGACTGGAACTATGATATGGAAATACCATTTTAATGGTCAGCTGAGATGAGGGGGAAATAAGATGCGTTGCGAGATTACGGGGCTGGAATACAGCAGATATGAGATTATTCCAAGCTATGTTTACACAGATGACAGGTTCAGAGGCTTGTCGATGAATGCCATCATCAGCTTTGTGGCTTTTCTTGACAGAGCAAAGCTGTCACTGAAGAATGCCTGGCATGATGAGAATGGAGAGTCTTATATTATTTACAGTCTTGCTAATCTCTGTGAACGCCTGCATTGCAGCCGTCCAACTGCCATCAAGGTCATGAAAGAGCTGAAAGAGCATGGCATCATCAAATGCGTGCAGAACACGAGCAGGATTTATTTGCAGAAGCTCGAAAGGAGCGAAACCGAAATTGCAGGTGGTAAAAATTCTTTACCATCTGCTGAGGTTACTTACAATACTTATAAAACTGTTGATAATTCTGTGGATAAGACGGAAAAGCTGCCTCATCTGGTCAAAAATATTTCGGAGGGGGTAAAGATTCTTTCACAGGAGGTAAAAAATCTTTACTCAAGTAATACAACTAGTAAACCTAGAGAAATAAAACAGTTAAACAACAACAATAACAATGCTTACGCTGCTGCCTGCCATACTGAAAGATTTCTCCAGTCCTTTCATGCTATCCAAAAGCTCTACAAGGCGCACATGAAGACGGAACTGGAATATCCGCTCGATGTCAACTTCAAGGTTCTTTGCTGCGAGTATTCGCATCAGGACATAGCGGAGGCTATCAAGTCGACTAATCCATTTTTCCCTTATGCCCAGCTTGAACACAGCATAAGGCAGGCTAAGCAGCTTCCACCAGAGGACGTCAAGGCTCGCAAGGCTATGGTATGCCGCTGGGAGGAAGAGAAAAAAAGCGTAGCCGCAGAGCAAAATGTGCAGGAGACGAAGTACACGGACGAATATACTATTCCGCTGTCTGTATCCAAGCTGGTCAGCAGATTTGAGGAAAACATTTGCAGGTTGCAGCCAGCCATCAAGGAAAAGTTCCTGAGCATGTGCAGCCGCTATTCCTCCAAGTGGATAAACGAGGCTATCACGGAGGCAGTGGAACATAATGTTCTCAAATTCAAGTACGTGGCAGGCATACTCAGCAACTGGGAGAAATACGGCTTTCAGGCACGTCCTGCCATGGGAGGAGTCAGATGACACAAGAGGAATTTAACAAGATATTAGCCGAAAAGGAAAAAATTATTCAGAACGTGAGCGCAGACAATCACAGGCTCAGGAAGCAGGTTTACAGGCTGGATCATGATATAGTCTATCCTGCTGACTATCAGAAGCTGAAGAAAGATCTCAAGAAAGCCAAGAAAAAGATAGCAGATATGCAGCTCATTATCAAAAAAGGGCGCATCACGAATATAGACTATCTCATCGAGGACTACATCAAGATGAGCCAGAGCAAGCTCGCCGTGCTGGTCAGGGAAGTGGATTTGATGTCATTTACCTCGGCGACGGTGGGCAACATCAAGCAGCTCTTAGACTACTTTTCCGTCGTGACTAGCCAGCTAAAGGAGCTTGTGGTCATGCACGATGAGGGCGTCTTTAGGAGTACTCTGACACGTCAGACTCAGATCGAGTTGATGGCAGTGCACAGCCTTTGCGGCAAGCTGCTGAATAATAACTTCTTGGAGTACATCGAGGAAAATGACGTGGCGGAGTTTTATGAGTCGCTGAAAGATCTGAGATGTTTTCTGGAAAAGGTGATCAAACATGAAGAAGTGGACTGAATGGAGCAAGCGGCTGAGGGAAAGACGAGAGGAGCTGCATATACCTCGCCATCTCCTTGCTGAGATGATGAACGTTGATTATCGCACGCTCAGACGCTGGGAACACGGGGATAACCTGCCCAACAGTATTGAATCTCACCAAAAGCTGGCGAAAAGCCTGCTGACTACTATTGACTGGCTATTTTACGGCACTGATTATAAAGGGCATGAGGCTCGGCTGGCAAGACTTGAGAAAAAAGTTGCAGAGCTGGAGATGACCATAAAGTCAATGCCTTAGAATAAATAAACTAAACGGAGGAAGATTTCACAATGCACACTATTAGTTTTATCAATTGGAAAGGCGGCGTAGGAAAGACATCCATAAGCGTAAACACGGCTTATGCATTTTCTGCGCTCATGCCTGAGGACAAGATCCTGTTCATAGACGCTGACAAGCAGGGCAATGCGTCCGCATGGTTCGAGGCTGATGCCGAGCAGGGCAGTCTCACGGATATTCTCCTCGAAGAAAAAGGAGCAAGGGAAGTCATACAGCATACACGCTACCCGAATATCGACATCATCGCCAGTGATGACTCGCTGATTCAGGCAAACTATGCGATACTCAGCGACACGGACAGGGTGCAGACGGGCATCTTGAAAAAGGCACTGCAAGAGGTGCAGGACGATTATGCAATTTGCGTCATTGACTATCCGCCTGACTCTAACGTTCCAGTGCTGAACTGCCTTGAGGTCACGGACGACATCGTGGTCATGGCACTGCCTAACAAGTTCAGCCTGCTGGGCATTCAGCAGCTTGAGCGAGAATTACAAAACTACAAGACAGACCTTGGACTGGACTTAAGGATCTCAGGCGTGCTCATCAATCAGCGGACGGGGTACTCTAGGGAGTTTGTCGAAGAGATACAGGCAAAATATCCTACTTTTCCGTCAATCCGAGGTGGACGCAATACACAGCACTGGCTCGATAAAGGAATCAATCAGAATAAGAGCGTCTACGAGCTGTCACCGACGTCTGGCTTCGTACAGGACATGAAAAAGTTCATCGATAAGTTGCAGCTTGTAATCATGTCACATTACGATAACAGCGTTAAGGTAGAATGGCAGGTGTGAGGATATGGCAAAGCATGGCGGATTGAGTCAGTTTCTGAGTGCCGTCACCAAGCAGAAAGCTGCTGAGAAGCAGGAGACGGAGCAGCAGCTAGGCGGCATCAGGGAGATTGACATTGATGATTTAGTACCAAACGACAATAATATGTATGGGCTGAGAGACATTGATCTCTTAGCCTCCATGATAGAGCTAAACAACTATCACCTAGAGACTCTCGAGGTCGAGGAGATACCGCAGGAAGCTGGCAAGTATCGCATTATCGCAGGGCACAGGAGGCATGCGGCATGGCGCAAGCTGCTGGATAACCATTCCACGGAAAAGCGCACGCTGCCCTGTATCGTGCGCAGATTCGACGATGTCAGCCTGACGCTGGAGGACGAGAACGGTGGCGAAGAGGAGTGTTGCTTTTCCTCTGAGCAGATGTCACTTGTCAGCCTTATTCTTTCCAACCTAGGACAGCGCAAGGAAAAGACGCTGGAAGAACGAGTCTGGGAGATAGAGCAGCTTGAACCATATGCCAAGGCATTATACCGTTTCAAAAAGTCAAACAATGAGTACAAGGGATCATTTCGGGACTTCTTTGCCAAGGAGATTTTGGAAATTTCGCCAGCAAAGTTGCAGCGGCAGTCTTCCTTGAGCAATCTGAGCGAGAATGCAAAGAAGGCGGTTTATGAGGATAAGAGCATATCCGAGACAGCTGCCGTAAAGCTGGCGACACTGCCCGAGGAAAATCAGAATGAGTTCGTGCGTTCCTTGCAAGAGGGTGAGATCAGCGGTACGGTCAGCGACGTGGAAAATATGAAGCAGGAACTTGCCAGCAAGGCAGGCGAACAGAAAACTAACGAAATGCCCGAGGAAAATCAGAATGAGTTCGTACATTCCTTGCAAGAGGGTGAGATCAACGGCACGGTCAGCGATGTGGAAAACACGATGCAGGAACTTGCCGACAAGGCAGGCGAACAGAAAACTGACAAGCTGGCTGCGGAAGCTGCTGATTACGCCGACCAGACAGAAGATGAAGAATATGAAGAAGCTGACGAATGTGATGATTGTTCCCTTACCGAGCCACGAGAAGCGGATAGCATAAAAGAGGACAGCACTGCCGCTGAAGAAAAGAATGTAAAGTCAGATAACACTGCGCAAGAGGCAAAAAACAGAAAATGGGTAGAGGAATCCGTGTGCAGTATTTTGACTGATATGCTCGACGATTGCAGCAGGAACAGGCAACAGGCGCAGGAGACTGGAGAACTTGCCGAAGCGGACAACTGGACGACTAGGGAAAATCTTCTAAGAGACTTATTAGGAAAGATATTTTCCGAATGATGTTTTAGCGAGGGGGAGACGGGATTGAAAAAGAAAGAGTATGACCTGCACATGGCACTGGCAAAGGAGTTGCTCAGCAGCGCATACAGCAGGGAAGATAAAATTACGCTAAGCGATCTGAAAGAGATGTGCAAAAATTACTCAGTAGAGGAAAATTCAGCGGTTAATTTCAAGATTTTCTGGGGGCAGGTGGTCAAGAACGAGGTTGCCTCTTTCCTGATGCAGACGCTCATCAACACCTTGTCCGAGGAAAAGAGAGCCTTTCTTGAGATGAAATACGGCAGAGGCAAAAATTTTATTTTTATCTTCATGAAGCTGAATGTCTCTAACTCACTGCTCGGGCAATGGCACAGGCAGATACTGAATGACGTAATCCAATATGTGATCAAGTATCGCATAGGAGCGAATGACATTTTCAACAGACTGAAGCTAATCAATCTTGTTGAGGTATTTGACCTACTACTAGACTTTTTCACAAGAGTCGATCCGAATAGCGAATTTACCTCAAGGGAGTGGCTATGCACTATAGAGAAGCGACGAAATGCTTATAGAAAAATAATCTCAATTATGGAAAAAGCAATCTCCGAGGATAAGTCAGGTATCATACTCCTGCGTGTCAGCTCACCTGAGCTAAACAACGGCGAGATTGCTGACAAGTGTAATCGCTCTACAGGCATGGTTACAATAAAATCCCTAGTATATTTCAAGCAGGTAGAACAGTATTTAGTATAAAAGCCTGAAGCATCAGAAAGCCATGATAAGCAGAAATGTTTGTCATGGCTTTTTGCATTAAAAAAGTGGTTCATTATGAACAAAACTTGTATTCTAAATAAAATTTAAAAAAACTAAAGAATACTGGATAAAAAAATTTTTATATATGTTATTGTTTATTTCGGAGGGATAAAGATGAAGATAAGCAAACTGACACAGAAATTTCCGAGAAGATACAAGGCATTGGCAGCAGGATTTGCAGGCATAGCGGCGTTCTTTCTCTGTCAGCATATATTGCCTAACATACTGTACTTCAATGTGTCCCCAAGCCTGCCAAGAGGGATTTACCTAGCCATTCCTGGCAGTGCGTACAGGACTGGTGACTTAGTGGTATATGAGCCGCCTGATGATGTCAGGGCCTTTTGCATGGACCGAGGCTATATGACGGAGGAAATGCTGTTTGTTAAATATATCGCCGCCATGCCTAGGGACGTTTATCAGGTGAACCAAGATGATCATAAGTTTACGGTTAATGAAAAATATTTAGGGATTGCCGAGGCGTATGATAATGTGGGCAGGACAATGCCAAAACAGTACGGATCGCATATCGTTCCTGCTGGAGAGTTCCTGCCTTACACAGGGGCAACGCACAGCCTTGACGGGAGATATACGGGCACTGTTCCACTTAGCAGGATAAAGACGAGGCTTGTGCCACTCTTAACGGAATGGTAGAAAGGTTGATGATTTTGCAGCAGACATATATTCACAGATTTAAGGGGTATCAGAATTATGCGGTGATTCGCAAGAGGCTCAAGGAGCTTTATGAGCGTGCTTTCGAGGGGGATAATTCTTTTTTCAGGGTGGCTGTCGATGAGGCAGTATGCAACGCCGCACGCTATGCCGTCGATGAGATAACGAATGTGGAGGTCACGATTCAGACCGTCATCACGCCAGAGACGGACATCAAGGTGAGGATTGCTTCGGTCACGCAAGCCTTTGATGCGCTGGCGCACAGGGAAAAGCTAATGCGCCTTGCTTATGAGCCGGATAATAAGGGGCGAGACTTTGGCGATGTGTTTTTAGCCAGCACGGTGAGCAGGGGCTTTTGGATGATGATGACGGCAGTTGACTATCTGGTCGTGGAGGCGGACGGCAGTGCCGTGACACTTTCCGTCTCCCTGCCATACAGGCAGGATAAGAAAAAGAAGCCGACTACTCGCATGGATATTTTGGTCAATAGATTCCTAGTGCGCAGAGACGGGGTGATCATTTGAAGAATGACGGCCTATTAATTGTTTCGCCTATCGGGGAGATAATATACAGATGGCTGGAAACAGCCGTCATCAAGCGGTTTGACATTGAGTGCCACATCGTCACGAGAGCCACGGAAGGCTTTAAGGTCGCCAGGAAAATGACTCCTGCACTCATCGTCATAGACGATAATCTGCCCGACATGAACGGCATGTCATTTTCGGCAATCCTACGTGACATGGTGGAGGGAGCAGGTAGCAAGATTTATCTATTCAACATCGAGAAACTGCTGCCACATACCAAGGCGGACTTCTACCTGCCCAAGATGGAGTACGAGGAATTGCAGCCGTTCCTTATCATGCAGATCAAGCGGTTCTTTAAAAACCACTACATCGAGATGGTATACTCGCAGGAGCTGTTGTCCAAGCGCATGGATCAGCTATCGTCACTTCCTAAGCCTATTACAGAGAACAAGTTCAGCATATCAGGTATCTTCAGCCCCTTCGATCAGCTCTCTGGTGACGGGTATGACTACTGGCTAGGCGACGATAACAACGGTATTTATGGCTTCCTGTTTGACTGCACGGGTCACGGACCGACGGCATACCCATTTGTCGCCAACATACGTAGCGCATTGAAGAAAAGCTTCAGGCTGTTTCAAAATGGATTTTTTAAGTCGTTGCCCGAGGTGATGCACGACATCAATTTTGATGTTATTAACTCGTCAACCAAAGAGTGCCTCAGTCCGACGGCTGCCATCGTCTTTCATATCGACTTCGAGAAGAATAAGCTGGAGGTCTGCACGGCGGGCATACCATGCTTTTATTACAGGAAAAAAGGCGAGAGTGATTTCACCATGCAAATGTGCAGAAACTTTCTTTTAGGCATGATTCATAACGCTACCTTTGATCCGCTGGAAATGGACTTAGGCGACGTTGAGGAACTGATGTTTACCAGTGACGGCTTTTCAGAAATATTTCAGCACAAGAACAATCTGCCTAAGCACACGGCAAAGCATGATGACGTGAGCGCAATCACGGTGCAGATAAGCAGGAATTAGAATATAAGTTTTGTTCATAATGAACCACTTTTTCAGGAGGATATTATTTATGAGATATGTAACTGTGAACAACGATACCGCAATCATCAAAGTAGTTGGCGAGTATAATCTGCTTGCCACGAACATCATCAGCGGAGAGATTCAGGAGTGTTTTTCTCGTCAAGGCTGCTCTAAGGTATGCGTGGATTTTAACGAAACTGACTTTATAGAGTCGTCAGCGATCCGTGATCTGAGCGTGCTCTTCAGCAGGGTCGGCAAGGAGAACTTCAGAGTCGTCAATGTCAGGGGCGATGTCTATACGGCATTGAGTGCCTGCAAACTGGACGAGCTCTGGGACTGTCAGCCAGGAATGTAAGAGGAGTGGTTATTTTTGATAGGCATCTACATAAATCCAGACTGCACGCAGATAGTCAAGGGCAAGCTGAACAAGAACAACATCTTAAAGGTTGACTTCATGACGAAGCTGCCAAGCTACTGGCACGAGTTAAAGACGCTGGAAATATACCCCGAGACGGGGCTGGCGAGACTGTTTCACGAGCTGAAGCGAAACACCAAGACACGCTACGAGGAAATCTACATTGTTTTAGCGGATACGATCTTCAGCATGATTTCCTGCTATCCGTATATCACGGAGGACAAGCTGCAAGTAAACATTCAGGATGCCTTAGGCATCAGCGCAGAGGAGCTGAAGAAAAAATACTTTGTCGTCGCACCAATAGAGGTAAAGCCGTCCTTTCAAACCAGAAAGAGCGTCTACGTTATCGAGCAGATGTATATCACGAGACTGGTGGAAGCCGCAAAGCTAGCCAAGCTGAGCATTACCTCTATCGAGCCTGCGTCGATGGCTTTTATCCGCTGTCGAAGGGAGTGGGAAAAAGACTATCCAGTGATGGAAATCTTTGAGGACGAGTCAAGCATCTTCAGGTTCTCGCCTTATGCGGGCATCTTTTGCAGCGAGCCGCTGGATCTGACTTCAAATCAGCTCATGCGTGATGAAGCGGCAGCAGAAACGATCATACTGAATGCGGTCACGCAAAATCAATATCTTTCAGGCAAGTCTTTTTACTCATACACGCCTGATGCTAAGTACAGCGTGTTGTGCAGCAACTTCAGAGTGCATAACCTGACTGGCATAAAACAAGTCAAGGAAACGGAAAAAATCACATTGCCTGAGTTTGTGGATACATCGCTCAAGGTGTCTATGCAGGTAGACTGGCTGATCGTCATTGGCACTTTGTTGCAGAATTATCCTGATGAGGAGGCTGTTTACGCGAAAAAGCACCCGTCGGTCGTAGTAACCAGTGCCAACCTGCTGCCAGAGGAGCTGCAAAAGGAAGCTAAGAACACACACTGGAGGGGTATTGCCAGCAGATCACTGAGTGTCATGACGGGCATACTGGCCTTGACAGTCGTTGTCGAGATGGCAGGAATGATTTATTTCAGTCATATTACCGTGCCAGATGAGCTTGAGGCGGATTATCAGGCAGCGCAGGCAAGCAAGAGCGAGATAGATGCGGAGATCAGCGCAATTAAGGCAGCGAGAACAGAGAATATGCAGGTCATGGAGGCATACAAAGAACTTTTGGCTAATCGTCCTAACGGACTAGGCTTTGTTGACCTGACGATTGGCAGCAGCAATCCTGACAACAAGGCGGCAAAGGAGAATTACGTGAAGCTGAAAGCAACAAGCCTTGCTCAGACGAGCTTCAATGAGATGATAACCAATCTTGAGACGGATAGCTTTTTCGTTAGTCCCGTGCTTAACTCCATGAACAAGGCAGGCGATGCGGCAATGACGGCTGATATTAGCATTGGCAAGGGGGGAAGATAATGCTCGAGCTTTTTAAGCAGATATTTAATGAAGAAAACCTCAAGAAAAACAGAGTGCTTACGATACGAGCTGGAGTGGTCATCTTTCTCATCAGCTTTTGCGTGGTGCTGTCAGGCAGGGTGATTCTGAGCTACCAAAATTCACTGGAGGTGAAAAAGGAAATTCAGGAAAAGGAAAACTTCATCTCTGACTGGCAGACTAAGACCAATATGCTAAGCAGTCAGTCCTTTCGTCCAGTTCAACTTAATCAGCTTGATGTGGTACAGGCTGACATACTGGTGCAGATGCAGCGAAGTGGCTTGAGCCTTTCGGACTACAAGGCCCAGACTAGCTCAAAGGGTAAAAAAGGCAGCTTCAGGGCATTTTCCTTGTCCTTTGCCGGCAGCTATGAGCAGACGATGAGCTTTCTTGAAAATTTCGGCTCACGAGATGCCCTGATAAACATCACCAGGCTTAGCCTGTCCAATAATAAAGGAGTCATGCAGACACAGCTTGATTACCGCATTTATGTTAAGTAGGGAGCAAGGAGAAATGAAATTATTATCTAAATTTTCAAGACTGCTGCCGAAGCGACTGCGAAAGTCAGAGGAAGTCTTTGAGGAAGATTTCGAGACGCCAGATGTCCCAGAGTCGCCTAAGGATAAGCAGCACGACAAGAACGACAAGAAAATAAATTTAAAGGTAACTTTGCTTGCAGCCGTAATTACAGCCTTGGGAGTGCTGGGAACTTACAAATACGTGATAGCCCCAGCTAACAGCATACCTGCTGCGCCTGTCAGCGTACAAAATGAGCAAGCTCAGCGTTCTGACGCTGACAAAAAAGAAGCAGCAGCGTCTAGCGGCAGGGGCGCAATGATAAATCCTTTTATAGACAAGTCAAGCATCAAGGAATTGATGCCTGGCATTAATGGCGACCTGCCTGTAATCGACGGTAGTCATCAGGCAGGCAGGACTACGGCAAACAACTTGCCACCAGTGCCTGTCATTCCGCAGATGCCACGCAGTAATACGCAGATGAGCATGCCTATGCCGCAGGCGCAAGCTGCCTTGCCGCAATCCCCTGCCAAGACAAGGGACAATGCAAGCATTCAGGGCATAATAACCTCTGCTGACGGCGACAACATGGCGATCATGGGAGACGGCACGGTGGTATCCGCAGGCGAGAGCTACAATGACAACCGTATTTCCTACATTGGTGGCGATGGCATACATTTCGCCAATGGCAGCAGCATCAGATTTTCTGAATAAAGAACGGAGTGAATGAATTGAAGTGCAAGAAGAGAAAAATGAGGGTACTGTTGGCGGCGTTAATAGCCTTGTCCTTATCGACTGGCTTTAGCGTCAGCGAAAGCCATGTTGCCAGCGCAGCTCCTGCAGGGGCAGTTCAGCTAGAGAAAGCCGCAGGCGACAATGCCGTTTCCTTTACTGATCGCATACAGCGTATCCTTGATGAGTATAAGGTCATCAATAAGCCAAATACAAGGTTTTTGCCTAAGGATAATGAACACGCCACGAGCAGTCATGTGCTGACGGATGAGGAGAGAGCGGCAAAGCAGGCCGCTGATGAGATGCTACGGGCTGACACAAATACACCAGCGCAAAACAAAGCTGCTCGGAGTGAAAGCCAACAGATAAATCATGAGGCTAAGTATGACTTCGTGTGGAAAGGCACGCCGCTTAGTCAGAGCCTGTTTGCCCTTGGCAGTGCCGCCAACAAGGGCATCATTGTCAACGGCGAGCTAACAGGCACTGTATATATGTCCCTGAAGCAGGTCACGTGTACGACGGCACTGGATTATCTTTCTAGGGCTTATGGCTTTAACTGGATGGTAGAGGGAAATAATATCATCGTCTCCACAAAGACCGAAATGCTGCAAAGCAGCGTGTTTGACGTCGATTATGCAGACAAGGATAAGCTGAAAGAGGAGATTAAGGCTTTAGGCATCGACGAAAAGTACATTTACAACAATAGTGAGACGGGAACTATCTCAGTCACGGCTACACCGTATCAGCTTCAGCAGGCAAAGAAACGCTTGACTATCTTGGACAAGCCGATCGCCCAGTGCCTTTTGGTGGCGCAGCTGATAGAGATCGACCACGGCGATACGCTGGATCTAGGCTTTAGCTACAGCCTGCCAACCTATCAGCACACAGCCACGTCATCAGGACGGACGACGGATTCTAGCTTCAGGGGCAACTGGCTGGAAAAGCTGACTTTTTCCGTGAATGCGCAGGCTAATAAGTCGCTCTCCAAGGGCAAGGTAATTTCACGTCCTATGGTCTTGACTAAGAACGGCGAGAAGTCCTCTATCGTGTTTGGCGATAGAGTGCCGATCTTCAAGTCAACCACGAACACGTCCAGCACCGAGGTCACGGTAGAGTATGAGCAGGTGGGCACTACCTTGGAGATACAGCCTATCATCAATAAAAATAATGAGGTTTCCATGAACATTCACGGCGTCATAAGCAATATCTCTGGCTATGAGACAATGGGCAACACAAAAGCACCGCAAATCTCAAATAGGGAGATAAGCACGGCGGCAAGAGTACATTCAGGTCAGAGCCTTGTCATTGGCGGTCTGATGAGCGAGACAGACATGGACGCACTTTCAGGTATTCCTGGACTGATGAACCTGCCGATTATCGGCGAGCTTTTCAAGTTCCACTCCAAGAGCAAGAGCTATGCCGAGGTGTTCATTATGATTACGCCGTACATTGTGGACGACAGCATTGATCCAAAGGATATTTTAAGGCAGGTGCAGTAAATGGCAGATGACAGCTACAAATATAATTTTATCATAGACGACCTTGAGAGCCTCAAGCTCACGGGGCAGTTTTATGAGGAAAATATCTCTGACGCTCAGATACCAGTGGAGGTGCTTGCGCTAATCAGCAAGGAACAGGTACTGAAGTATCACATCATTCCGCTGGCTATGCAGAATGACGTTATTTACCTAGTGACCGACAAGACAGATGTTATTCAGTATCCTGCGAGGCTGGAAAACATCTTGCGGCATAAGGTAAAGATACACTTAGCAGATAGGGATAACGTGTGCAAGGCTATCAAGGCTTTTTATGATTATGAGATTTCTGATTATGCTAATGCCAGAATCAGCAGGAACAATGCGGCGATAGTTGACTTGTCGCCCTTGCAGCGGCAGGTTGATGATATTCTACAGTTTGCGGCAAGCATCAAGGGATCGGACATTCACGTCAAGGCAGGCACGAACGGCGTTTATGTGTGGATACGTGTTAATGGCGAGCTAAAGGACTTTTCGAGCAGGTTTGACCTGCACGTGGAAGAAAGCTCCTATATAACCAATATTTTCAAGGGGCGTGACACCTCCGACAAGGCGGACTCGGCGAATCAGCTGATGCCTAATAACGGTGCTTTTGAGATACAGCACGCAGGTGTGCCGATACGCTGCCGCCTTGCCACCGTGCCAGTAGGCACGGCTGGCGATCTGACGCAGAAAGTCGATGTGCGTCTAATGCCACAAAACAGCGAGCGCATCTCGCTGGATATGCTGTACTCGGGCAAGGACTTGGAGACAATTCAGAGCGTGCTATTTAAGAGCGCAAACGGAATGTTCATAAACAGTGGTCCAGTTGGCAGCGGCAAGACCACCAGCCTGTACGCTCAGATAGAGTATTTAGTTCAGATGGCAAAGAGTCATAATAACGTTCTGCACGTGTTCACCATAGAAAATCCAGTCGAGATCGTGGACAAGCGGTATACGCAGGTGCAGATCAGAGAAACTAAGGACGAAGAGACGAACCTTTCCGCATTGACTGCCTTGGACGCTGCATTGCGCTCCGATCCTGACATCCTACTTTTTGGCGAAGTCAGAAACAAGTCTGAGGCAGAGGCAGCCATGAAAGCCAGTCAGACGGGGTTGAAACTATTTACCACGCTGCACGCAGGCAACTGCAAAAAAACCATTTTGCGACTCTTGAACCTAGACATTGATCCGTTATCCATGCTTTCCGAGATGCGCTTTATCATCTGTCAGCGACTTATACCGATTTTATGCCCTGAGTGCTCGAAGCCGCATCAGCTTACCGAGCAGGAAGTGAAAATCCTGAATAAGACAGAGCTTGATTATCTTTCGCAGCCGTCCAGTAAACTGCGAGAAAAAGGTTCACCAGCGGATATTAGTGCCTGCACCTGCTCGAAGTGCCGTAACGGCATCATCGGACGCATATCCGTGCCAGAGTATATCGTCTTTGACAATGACATTAGAGATGCCCTGTTGCATCAGAGTGATTTCTTCAGCGTCGACAAGATTCTTGAGGAAAAGCACTTTGTTTCCATGTGGAAAAAGGGCTTGCGGCTTGTCGCAGACGGAGAAGCCGAGCTTTCTGAGGTACTAAACAGAATAGGCAAGGAAGATTAGGGGGGATAAAATGTTTGAAAAGAAAATACAGCCTATGGAGGTATTGAACTTTTTTAAGATTATCAGTCGCTACCACAGGGTTGGTCATTCCTTGGAGCAGTGCATGGACGACTACATGAAAGTTGCTGACACGCCTCTGATGGCTGAATTATGCAAGAGCATCAAAAAAAGCCTTGGCAACGGCAATGACTTTGCATCATCGTTAGCTAAGCATCCAGATGTGTTCGTGCCTTTCGTGGTTGGCTTCGTCAAGGTCGGAGAACAGTCGAACAAGATAGACATATTTTTTGACCGCATCGCAGAGGGACTGGAGCAGAATCTGAACCTGAAGCGAAAGATCGCCAGTGCCACGCTGATGCCCAAGATTTCCATGACGGTGCTGTTCTTTGCCTTTCTCTTTGCCGTGTACTACCTGATACCTAAGATGGGATCTGCACTGGGAGAGATCAAGGTTGAGCTACCGCTCATCACGCTCGTTGTGCTCAGGATAGGCGAAGCGGTAACTGCCTTTTGGTGGCTCATACCGCTATTGATCTTCGGAGCAATCTTTAGCTTGAAATACTACAAGGAGAATAATCCCTTGGGTTATTCGCTTTTAGGTCTGAAGATACCAATTTACAAAGATATAGTGTATAACAGCTTGCATTATCAGCTATGCAGCTTATTCGCCCTGTGCCTTGGCAGCATAGACAAGTCCAGCGTCGCACTAAGCTATACGGCTATGGCGGTGGACAATAAGTATATGCAGAAAGTTCTAAATGTCACTTCGCAGTTCATGCAAAACGGCGATACACTTGACGTAGCCTTGGAAAAAGCAGATAAGAGGAAGATAGTCAGCCCAGAGGTCATCAGCATGATTCAGACAGGCATCGAGACAGGCAGGCTAGCTTCTATTCTTGAAAGCGAGGCGGACACGTTCAAGTTCAAGCTGAAGAATGACATGGAAACCATCGGCGACAAAATTTCCGCAGCGGTCATGACACCATCGTATATTATCATGCTACTCTTCTTCGCTGCTATCGAGTATCCGATGGTCAAGCTCACTCAGGATATGTCAGCACTAAGCAGGGGCGTCGGTTTTTAGGAGGTGAATGAAATATATGCAGTCGAGCTGGCGAAAACAAGGATCTATTTTAATGATGGACGTGGCGTTCTTTGTGTTTGCTGTGGCGATTTTTTGTGCTGTGACAAGCACTAACTTCTTGCCGATGTTCAACGAGTCAAAGCAGTCACTTGCTCAGGCTGACGTGAACCAGATAGGCGCGGCAGTCGTGCAGTATCACTATGAGACAAAGAAATATCCTACGAACCTTTCTGACCTGACCAAGGCAGGTACGGGCACGTACAAGGGATTTGGTCCGTGGCTGGCTGAGCTAAAAAAAGATCCGTGGGGGAATGATTATAAGATAATATCAGATGAGAATGGATTTGTGGTATACACAACGCAAGCAGGAAAAGCCTCGCAAAGCTCTGCCGCCAAGGTAGAGGATAATGTGATAGGCTTTCATGGAATGTAGAAATTAAAGGAGATGCTAAATATGATGAACATTAATTTGAGCAATATCAAAGAAAAGGCACTGTTAAATATCGGCAAGAAAAAGGGCGAGTCGCTGCTTATGTCCGTAGCTGCGTACATTGTGGCACTGGCTATCATCTTAGGCGTGGCAGTAATGCTGCTCGGTGACACAGATCCTAGCAAGATAACCGTAACAAAGCAGGAGCTGGATCAAATCCGCACGGCAGTGGTGGAATACAAGACGTATAGAATTGACGGTGCAAGCCCCGCCTCGCTTGGCGAGCTACTTAACGATCCAGTCATTGCGGCTAGTGACGCCATTGACGGCAGGGCGCATCACCCTACCCTTACTACAAACCCACGTTGGAGCAACAGCGGACTCAAGGATATGTGGGGCAATGACTACGTGCTGGACGGCAATACGATATACTCTACCGCTGGCAGCACAGATGAAACGGATCGTGTAAGCCTTGAAATTGGCGGCTCATCGAATAATTAATGGTGAAAGAAAAGCTCAAGGGGAGCGACAGATCTGCTCCCCGAGCTTGATACAGAATGAAAGTGGTGACAAAATGATGTTGCAAAAGAAAAAGAGCGGCTTTATCTTGCTGGAGGCAGTGCTTGCTATACTTTTGATGAGTATGGCAAGCTATGGACTAGCCATGACAAGCGCATTGCAATTCAACCAGCTTGAGGCAAAGCAGGTAGCGAACGAGGCAGAGCAGTATGCCATGAATGAGGTTGAGTATCTGAGGCGGGTTGGCTTTGATGATCTTGACGAGGCACTGCATGACAGAAAATCCAACCTTGAATTTAGTGGCGTGGACGGCTGGGAAAGCGTGACGAGTTTTGTTACCGAAAAAGCAATCGATGACGACAGGAGCATCAAGATAGCTAAGGTTGAAGTCTACAAAGAGGGGGAGAATATCCCTAGGTATAGCATGGAAGTACCATTATCTTCGCAAGGTAATAGTTTCTCAAATTTTAATATAGTACAAGCAGGATATGCTAACCATGGAACCATAATACCTAAACCTAAAAACTACCAACATATGAAAAATTTACAATGTTTATTATCATTAAGTTATGCTAACATGAAAGATGGTGATAATCTTCATGGTGTCACATGGTATCCATATGTAACTGATAACGGCGACCATTGGACAGTATATATACGTATAAATGATTGGGGTAAACGCCGCAACGGTGTTTATTACGGCTATGATTGTACTGTAGTTTATATAATCGTATCTGAATAAATATTTACTTGCAAGGATAAAAACTTACTATCCAGGAAACCGGACGGTATCCCCACCATGAAACATAATCACCATACTCTACAAGGTCTCCTTTCCGTACAAATACGCTATTAGTAACCTTATTTTCTCCATGTTGTTCATATTTCCAATAAATAACTTGTACGCCATTAATCTTTAGATAAGCCGAACCATAGGCCGGATCACCATTACAATTTGCTCCTGTTAATGCAACGACTACGCCATTATAAGGTGCTACAAATCCTGAGTTAATTCTTTTACCCTTTGTATAATCAGGTATGAATTTAGAGCTATTACTTTGCGAATATTATAGTATTATTTTTTTCGGAGAGGGTAGAATTTATAATTACCATAAATAGTTCCATGTGGATTTCCTTTTAAATTTGAATCTGCTGAACCATAACTAATAACTACATCACCTTTTTTTACATAAAAATGAGCTATTGGTGAAGGGTCAGAAGGATGTATATATTCGTTTGGCTTAACACCACCATGAGCATAAAATGCTATGCGACCACCTGATTTTACTTGAACTCCATTAATTACTAAATTAGTATAAGATGTTAAAGTCTCTGCATAATCAAAATAGGCTGAAAAAGTACCACTTTTTACAACGCCATCTTCAGGTACTGCACTTCCACTAGATAATGTTTGTCCATGTTCCCAATCCACAGCAGGAGCAGGGCCACTAGAATCACCGTCACCTTGCGAAGCTGCTAACTACTTACAGGGATAAAAAATGATTTCGTTTAAGCGTGAACCTCCTTGTATCATGATAACTTGTACTTTATCACCAGATGATATTGGTGCAATAGCTCCATCAATCTGATCTGAATTTAGTACTTGCTGCCTAACAGGTTTTCCATTAATTAATACTGTCCACCTTCCTGTTGCAGAAGTATATAACCATCCATTTTTATTTGCGATAAAATCAGATGACACACTGTACCCATTTTCGTAATCAGGGAATCCAATTAAATTATTACCTTGCGAAAATGGAGATAGTTCTGTGGCCTAATAATTAGGCCACAGATTATTTGCTACTTTGCAAAGCAAGTTATTTACATGGCACAAAATATATTGCTTGGTAATATACATTTCCATCTATCAAATAAGATGAACCCTTGCTTATAGGGAAAAAAACTGTTTTATGGTGCTGATTGGTATTATTTCCATATGCTGCACCTATTACAAATTTCATGCCATCTATGGTTAAATATCCAGTTCTATAATGAGAAGGACAATCCCACCAATAAATATAGACATAACCATTAGTTTCTGCAATATATTCCTTATTTTGAGCTAATAAATACCGTCTGCTATAGTCTGGAAAATTATTAGAATTACTATTGCTACCTTGCGAAGTAAGTAGTGAGTTGTATGACCTAATTATTAGACCACAGAACTATCTCCAGTTAAACATAAAGAGTGAACGTACTTTAGGAGGAAAAATTTATGAAACAAGCAAGTACATTAGATTTAAATAATATAATTCAATATCTTGATTCAAGTGAATTGGTATTTTTCTTAGCTACAAAAGATACAAAACAAAAAACAATTGTTGACCTTTTCCGTGAACATGTTTCGAGTTGTCATGATAATATTCGAATTACCGATGATAATGGAACTGCTGTTAAAATTAGTGTTTTTTTAGTAGGCTATAACTATACCTTTAACGGGGTAAATTCCACTGTTGAACGCCATGAAGCTTTAAAATTAGTATTTAAATATTGGAAAGAAATAGGGAAACATAAATCTAGAACTAAGGAACTATATGAATGTCGTGAGTTTATGAAATACCTAGATGCTATTAACTTTACTGAAGCTGATTACTTAATTATCGGCAAACCTTGAATATAATAATATGGGGAGTGTCAATCCAATTTCCAAGGGAGATTAAGTAAGACATTGGGGTAGTATCAAAGATAAAATATATTTTTATCCTGTAAAAAAACAATATTATAGAAATAGTTAATGCTGATTAAAATGCTTTTAGGCTGGGCTGCTTTTCATTAAGAGGAGCTTAGAGCAAACTGAACACTTGCCGAAGATAAACTAAACTAATATTTATGCGCCGATCGTTAAATTCGATATTTAACGATCGGTCTTTTTATTTATCATCTCCATTTAGTAATTGATACAGCTTATTCACTGCCTTGCGCTGGGATTCCTTGACTGTGTGCGCATAGATGTTCAGCAAGGTATCAGGTCTTGACCAGCCGCCTAGTGCCTGCACGTCTGTGATGGCGATACCGCACTGGATCATATTTGTTGCCCAAGTATGCCTGACGGAGTGCACGTGCAACGAATTCGGGCAACAGTCCAGCTTTTTTATCATCGCCTTAAAATTACGGCTAAAGTAGGTAGGATTATGCGGCGAACCGTCCTTATTCGTAAACACAAGATTGGCTTCGTTACTATACCCCGCGAGCTTACTTTCGGCGATTTGCTGCTGCTTCCATTTTCGCAGGAGTTCCTTTATGGCTGGAGGAAAGGGAATGACTCTGTTCGATGTCTTAGTTTTAGTCTTACTGACTAACATAGGCGTGCCTGCGACAACTACGAGGGCTTGACGTATGGTGATGGTGTTTTTCCTTAGATCTACCGAATCCCATGCTAATCCTAAAAGCTCGGATCTCCTGCAGCCAAGAAAAAATAACATGACGTATGCTGTGTAGAAGCGATGCGATTTAGTGCTTTCAAGAAATTTGTGCTGCATATCTGGCGTGAATACTGGCTTATCCTGCCAAACAAGCGGTATAGGGGAAGTGTTGGCGGCGATATTTTTGGAAATAATGCCATCTTTGACTGCCTGCGCAAAGCAAGCCACTACAATCTGCCGCAGCTTGTTCATGGTGTGATAGGAGAGAGATGTATTCCTGACTTTTTGCTTTTTTACATACACTGCTTTATTTCCGTACAGCATGGTCTTAGTCAAATATTGCTGAATATCCTGCGATTTGACATCGGAAATTTCAAGCTGACCAAAATATGTATCCACGATGTGATTTTCGATGATGCTGCTATATGTAGCCCTAGTGGTTTCCGCCTGATATGGCATCCGATATAGCCTATACCAATATTGCACATAATCTTTTATTAGCATTTTTTCACCTCTCCCAAAAAGTGGTTCATTATGAACAGAATTTGTATTCTAAATATTTTTTTTTAAAACTAAAGAATACTGGATAAAAATATTTTTGATATGTGTTATGTTTATCTCATGCAGAGAGTTTGTTATTATTTGTGCTACGAAAGGCTGAAAGGTTATGTATTATAAGAAAAGTGGTTTTATTTTAAATTTCAAGCTGGCAGTGTACACGGTGTTGGTGGTGATGATGTTTTCATCAGGCATATACTTAGGCATCTCAGCTGTTTCCGCTTATCGAGCGGATCAACTTCGGGCTACCGCAGAGTCCATAGATCATTCGCTTTTTCTATACAGTCAATCACATAAAAAGCTAGATCCAGACTCTATTGATATAGTTGAGCACGACACAAAGCAGTATATAAAATCCAAAAGCAAGCCTGTATATCCAGCTGACTTGACGGAAATAGGCATTGTGCAGACTAAGTTTGGCTACATCTCAGAGCTGATTACCTTTACGAATACAGTTTCTGCCAGTGACCTGAAAGGCATTTTTCATTATGAGCCTGTGCTGGATCCTGATGGCGAGTGTACGGCTTACAACTTGCGTGTGAGGCTCCCTAACGGAGAAATTTATATCAGTCCTGGCAGCAAGGAGGCAAAATAATGGAAATGCAGACGTGGCGAAATCCATGGATCATCGGATTACTGACTTTTACGCTTGGAGTGTTGCTGATTTATACTTATGGACTGTATCCGCTGACGGCATTTTTTCTTGCCTTTTTGTTTTCGTATATTGCAGAGGAAGATTATCGCACGCACTTGATAGATATGCGAGTAGCTATCTTACTTGCTGTTACGATTGTGTTGCTTAGAGGCGAATACGTTCTCTTGTTTATCTGTGCCTATTCTATTTCCAAGGCTGTTTTATGGGATCTGACTGAGTTTCTGTCGCAGCCAGTTGAGATCGCTGATACTACGAAGGAATTTACTGTGGAAAATTATCTATCCTATATCAACAGCCTTAAAATGGGATTCATACCGCTGTTAGTTGCAGCCCTTATGTTATTGCTTCTGATCAATATGCTGTTTTATCCGTGGAGCTATATAGAGCAGAGCGGCTTGTCAGGTGATAACTTTTGGACGGAAGTGGTCCAAACACATTATTTTTTCACTAGCATTGCGACTTATCTAAATACCAATCTTCAGATATACATCATCATTACTGCCGTATGCTGTACAATCGCCGCTGGCAGCTATATTAGGTTAATTATAAAAACAAAGCTCAATAAAGGCAAGGAAATAATAACGCCTTTTGGAGACGGCGACCCGATTGTCATATCCAGCATGATTGCTATCGTAGGCGGAGAAGTTTTCTTGTACGGCGTATTTTTTCTAGCTATTATTTTTGCTAGTATCTATAAAACCATCATTTATATAAGGCAAAGGAGAATTGCGGTCAATGAACATTCGTAAATTATTTACAAGACCAGAGAACTATACTGCTATGGACGAAATGTCTCCAGCGGATAGAGCAAAGCGGACTTGGGACAATCGAGACGGCAGCGTCATCATTCAAAATTATAATTTACGCCTGCTTAATATCGGGCAGCTGGCGGTAAATGTAATCTTGGTCGGCGCATTGATTTTTTCCAGCATGAAGTCCAGCGTGCAACCATTTGTCGTTTTTGCCAATCCGCAAAATGGTGAGGTATGGCACGTAGGGACGGCGGCAGAGGCACAAAACTTTGAGCCTACAGAGGAAATGAAGCGTTATTTCATGGCTAACTTCATCAAGAATACGAGAGAAATTCCGCTCGATCCTGTCGTGTACAAGAAGAATCTGCTTCAGGCGTATAATTTTATGACCAAAGATGCAGGCTTTAAGTATCAGGCACAGCTGGAAAATGACAAGGTGGGAGAGAAGCTAGGGCACAGCACGGTAGTAGTGGATATTGTTTCTATCGTACCGGTCGAGAGCGGAAAGTCTTATCAGGTGCGCTGGACTGAGACGGAGTTGACCATAGATAACGGCAAAAAGACAGTGACACCATATTCAGGCATCTTTTCCGTGCAGACAATGCAGGTTGATGACGAGAAGCAGCTGGCTGCCAACCCTATAGGCTTCTATATCTTGGACTTCAACTATTCTAAGGACGCCACAAATGTAAATAATCCAAAGACTGCTAATAACAACTAAATTTCACGGAGGTATATATCATGAAAATACTTAATCTCAGAAAGAAAATCATTGCTGGCATTGCTGGCGTGACCATGGCCACTTTGACCATAATGCCGATGACCACATACGCTGAGGAGAGCATTGATCAGCAGATACAGCAGACCCAGCAAATGCTCAGTGAATTGAATGCAAGAAAAAATCAGGCTAAATCAGATGAGCTAAATAAGCAGCTCAAGGAACTGACGCAGCAGGTCTCGGAGATGAGGAATCAGAAAAAATATGATGCTGAGGGAGCTATATTTGCCTTGTCGGGGCAAATACAGGCTTTGCAGTCACGTATTGAGGCGCAGGACGCTTTTCAGAAACAGATTATGGCGTCTATAGATACGCTTTCTAAGAAGATAAATACCGCTACGTCTGCCGTCAGCCGCAGTAATAGTTCTAGGGACAGCGGAGCAGGCATAACAAGCAGCAGATTTTTGGTGAATCCAGGACCGAATCAGAACGTAGGCTATACTCAAGATGCCAAAAACAGTCAGGGTAATTCCACTATGATCTTCAGATACAGTGACGAGCAGCTGTATAAGATTTATTGCCGTGTTGGTTATCTGACTGACATTATTCTGAAAAAGGAAGAGAAAATACAGTTTGTCGGAGGCGGTGATACTTCCGCTTGGGCAATCAATTCCTCGACTGTAGACGGCGTGCCACATATTTATATCAAGCCGACCACTGAGACGAACACCACGAATATCATCATCAATACCGACAAGCGCAGCTATCAGCTTATAGTCAATACATCTGACTGGTACAACCCAAAAGTCCGCTGGAGCTATGACAAAGATGAAACCGAGTCCCTTCTAAAGCAGCAGGCACAGGATGCTGAAGTAATCACGGAGAACATGGAGGGCGCACTGACCATTGATAGTCTCAACTTTGACTATAACAGCAAGGTTAAGGGCAGCGCAGCATTTAAGCCAGTCATGGTACTCGATGACGGCGTTAAGACCATCATCAAGTATCAGAAGATGCCTGCGCAAGCCCCTGCTATTTTCGTCAGGGAACAGGGCAAAAAAGGCGTGAACCTCATTAATTTCAAGATTAAGGATAGCTGCTATGTTTTAGACAGGATAGTTTCGGAAGCGGAGCTGCGCTTTAGCGACACAGATATTGTCCGCATTACGAGAAAGTCACGTTAAAAGGTGGTTATTATGGAGATGATAAGTAAGTTTTTCAGCACGCTGCAAGAGCTTTACAAGGCAAAGATTGCAAAAATAAAGGGTAGTAAAAAGGAAAAGCAAAATTCTGACAGCACAGACGAGGAAGAATATGACGATCACGTTGAATCGGGCAACTATAAAAACGGCAGTCATGGCACAATATACGGCATCGATCGCAAGGTCGTGCGCATTATTTTCATTGGCATAATAGTGCTGTTCACCGTTGCCTACCTGTACAGTCATGCAAATAACAATAATAGTGACATTAAAGCTCAGCAGATTAATCATAAGCAGGAGCTGGCAGATGGTACGTCTACCACAAAAGGCATGGATATAACAGACGATTATGATGCCTTGGTCAAAGCCAATCAGGAGAAGCAGAACGCCTTACAGAAAAATCAAGGAAAGACTGTCAACATGAATGAGCACGCAGAGAGGGTCAATGCCATGCCTCAGCGAAGTCAGACTGTCATTCCGCAAGGCAGGCAGCAGATGATGCAGCAAGCCCCAGCTTCTTATGCGCAAAGCTACGTGCTGCCGTCACAGGCAGCTCAGCTAAGGCAAAATCTTCAGCCGCCTGCTAGCATAGCAGGCAATAATCAGGCATCTGAAAAGAACGAAAAAGAATCCAAGCTGAAGTCAATGGAAGACAAGTTTAAGGCTGCCATCAGCTTTGCTTTCGGCAACGAGACAGCAGGAAATATCCTGTCTGAGAATGAAAATCCTGCTGATACATCAAATCAGTCAGGACTAGTCCAATCAGCCTATCAGCAGGCTTCATACGTGCCTATTGCAGATAACACCATTTTGGCAGGCACGTTGATCCCAGTCATGCTATTGACTGGAATCAACACGGATGTGGAGGGGCAGGTCATGTGTCAGGTGCAGCAGGATGTCTATGATTATTTCGGCACGAGGGTATTGATTCCAGCTGGCAGCAGATTAATCGGAGCATATGAGCAAAAGGCGACTAACGGCAGAGTGAATATTAATTTTTCTACGTTGCAGCTCGCCGACGGCTCGTCATGGATGCTGAACAATCAGCTTGTCGCCATTGACGGAGCAGGCTATGTCGGCATAAAAGGCAAGGTTGACAAGCATACTGAGAGCATGATTTCCAGTGGCGTCTTCGGCAGCGCAATCGCTGCGCTAGGCTCGTTAGCCTCAGGCAATGTTTCCTCAAGCACAAATACATATACGGCAGGGCAGCTTGCCTCACAGGGGGCGATGAGCAATCTCATAAATGTCACCAGCAAGTTATTTGAGAAAAATGCTAATGTCAGTGAGACTGTCACGGTAGAGCCAGGATATACCTTTAATGTGTACGTGCAGTCAAATATAGCGTTTTAAAACAGGTGGGATTAGTATTGGATAGTGAAAGAGCAGTAAAGCAACAGATTTTTTTGTATGCTGTCATAATCATTGGCATACTTTATACATTCGCCAGCGGTTATTGCACATATAGCATTTTGGCTGAGTATGACTATAATCAGGCACTCGGCAAGCCAGTACTGTCTATTTTTAGTTTAAGATTTTATAGTCCGTATTTGTTTAGCGAATGGTTCAATAATGCCAAGATTGCTACGGTGATAGGCAGCACGCTGAATGAATATAGGTATTATCCAACATTATCGCTTATCGCCAGTGGCATAATGATTTATATCCTGTATAAGATGAAAAATACGCATACCTCACACGGGACGGCAGCTTTTGCGACTCAGAAAGACATTAATGAATCGGATTTAGGTCAATATGAAAGCGAAAACGGTGGCGTATATAAGTACAAGCATAATCTAAAGCTAGGAAAAATTATTGACATCAAATTCGGAAAGATAGCTAAAAAGTCGGGTGTTGTCTGCGGCATCAATCCTTATAATGGCAAGTTGATGCTGCACAATGGCAAGGAGCATATACTTTTGATGGCTCCAACGAGAAGTGGCAAGGGCGTGAATACCATCATTCCAACAGGGCTTGTATGGAAAAACTCTATTTTCTTTTTTGACCCTAAAGGCGAGCTTTGGGAAAATACCGCAGGCTATCGCAAGAATGTGCTCAAGCAAAAAGTCATGAAGTTTGAGCCTTTATGCGTGGATGGCTCTGCTAACAGATGGAATCCGCTTGCCGAGGTACACATGAAAACCAATGAGGAGTTCATGGATATTTCCAACATAGTTAATATCATCGTGCGTGGGGACAAGGAAGAAACTGGAGATCCATTTTGGAATAATTCCGCTGTTGACCTGCTCATCGGCGTCACACTGCATCTAATGTACAAGCATAAAAAAGAAAAGTTGCCGCTTCCGTCTATCAGCACTGTCAGATCTTTTTTATCATCACCTAATATGGATACTACTGCATTGTATACAAGTATGCTAAAATATCCGCACATTACGCCTGATGAATTTTTAGAGACAGGCAATCATAAGAATATACTCCGAGAGGTATATGGTGAATATTATGCAGGCGACTTAGCTGATTTCAATGTGCTATTGGAGTGCAGCGATAATCCTATACAGACAGTTTCTCAACTCAGGGATGTCATAAAAACGAAAAACTTTAAGAATATTGACTGGAGTGCTGCACCATGGCACAGACTGCTCACGCATCCGAGAGTGGCTGAATGTGCTGCTGATATGCTCAGTAACCCTGAGCAGACAAGAGGAAGTATCATCAAAACCGCTAGAACAGCTACTGCGATTTATGGTGATCCAGCGTTGGAGTATAACACGTCTATATCTGATTTTAGTCTAAGGGATCTTCTAAATCCTGACATAGCTGTCAGCTGTTATTTTGTCATGCAGGTAAAAGATATACAGACTGTCAAGCCTGTATCGAGGCTTTTTATAAATATGCTGCTCACTAACCTGATACGTGACCTAAAAACTAAGGAAGCAAATTCCACTAAGCGGCAAAAGCTGCTTTTGATGCTGGATGAGTTTCCGCAGCTGGGCTATATACCTATGGTTGAGTTAGCCTTAGCGATATGCGCAGGTTTTGATATAAAGATATGCATTGTATGTCAAGATGTTAATCAGCTGAACAAGGTCTACACAAATAACAATTCTATTGCCTCTAACTGTCATGTGCATGTTTATTTTACACCAAATCTCGATGGAGGCGGAGCTACCGCTAAAGCGATCTCCGAGCATCTTGGCAACATGACCATCACGACAACCAATCATAGTGACGGGGGAGGATTCCTAAAGGGCAGTGACAGTGTTTCTTACATGAGCCGTAACCTGATGACTCCAGATGAGGTTTCCCGCATGCCGGCAAATAAGGCTCTTGTGGTGGTGGCAGGGCATTATACGATTTACGCTGACAAGCTGAGATATTATCAGTTTCCGTTCTTCTTAGATAAGATAATGAACAATCCTACACCTACGATTAGTGATACCGTAACCGTAGTGGAAAACTTTGATCAGCTTTTCGCCATACACGCTGCTGATCATCAGGCAAAGGAAGAGGCTATTCAGGCTGTGAACGAGGCAAAGACAAATCTTAGAAAACTTGCGGAACAAGAACAAACGGTGGTGCAAAAAGATGAGGCTGAAGCAACTGAAACAACAAAAGAACCTGCAACAAATGAAGCAACTGACACAAGAAACGATGCTACCGAAAATGAAGCCGCAAGGCACTTCGAAGCAACAAAACAAGAGCCACGGCGTGCAGCTTTTGACGAAATGAGCGTAGCGAACCCAGCCTACAGGGAGACTTTATTGGAAGAAGATGTACCGCAGAAATACTGCGAGTCAGACGAAAGCAAAGCTGAAGCAGATGAAAAGGACTCCGCTAAGCTTGTTATAAAATCGGTAGATGATGTTATGGATATATCTAATGTCTTGCAGAACGTGGGTTTATCCGAGGGAAATATTGAGGGATTCGATGACGCATACGAATATGAGGAGGAAGATGAATACTGATGGAACTTGTTCATGCGCAAACTTATAAGAGAACAATGGATGCCTTAGTTGAGTGCATGGCTAAAATTATGCCGTTCATGCGAGACAGCTATATTTATGAGGTGTATTGCAATCCAGACGGCAGGATATGGACACTTTCCAATAAAAGCGGCAAGTCAAGAACTGATGTCTTTCTGTCTGCTGGCGAAGCCATGCTGATTATAAAGAATGTGGCAGCCATTGACGGCAGAATCATCAAGGACGAAGATCCGAGCGTGGATGCCAAGATTCCTGCTAATGAGCAGTTCAGTATGTGCCGCTTTCATGGTGATCTGCCGCCGATCGTGGAGCAGCCTGTCTTCAATATTCGCAAGCACGCTAAGACTATCTTCACAATCGATGACTATTTAAAGGAAAAAACGATGACTCAAAAGCAGCATGATATTTTGCTGGAGGCAATCCACAGCCGCAAAAACATCATCGTGGCTGGCGGCACAGGCTCAGGCAAGACGACGCTCATCAATGCGGTACTGGCTGAGCTGGCAAAGACAAATGACAGGATCATCAGCATAGAGGACACAAACGAGCTGCAATGTCTAGCGGAGGATTATGTTGCCATGGTCGCAAGCGGCAAGGTAACGATGAGCATGTGCGTGAAAAAGACGCTGCGCATGACGCCGAAGCGCATTGTAGTGGGCGAGGTGCGTGGTGATGAGGCATTGGCACTATTTCAGGCGTGGAGCACAGGTCATAAAGGCGGCTGCTGCTCGGTGCATAGCAACAGTGCGGAAGAAACATTAATCAGGTTGGTTGACATGACCAGTCAGGTTGCCGTAAATCCTCAGCCAAGGACGATAGCAAATGCCATTGACATAATCATTTATATCAGGAACATGGATAATAAGCGATGGATAGAAGATATTATAGAGGTGGAAGATTATGATGACGTTCATAACAGATTCATATCACGAAAAATCGACTAAGTACTAAGACAACACTACAATTATTTGGCAGAGCTGAAACAGCTCTGCTATTTTTTTATAAAAACTTGCAAGCCACTTTCTTCTGGTATATAATATAATTGGGTTAGTTTAAACAAAAATAAAAGCATGAAATAAAAACGGAGGGCAGAAAATTAAAATATCATAAAAACTAAAGAATTGTGGATAAAAAAAGCCCTGATTTTTCTATATTCAAGATAACCAAGAAAAAGAAAGGCAGGTTATCCACAATGCAAGAAACTACCGTAGAAGTATTGAAAAACGACAAGAAGCAAATGCTAGACAACATTCGCAGTGACACGCAGCAACTGCTATCATTCCTTTATATCATGGGCTATTTCCATAGATATGATTTAGATGCGCAGCTGGGTATCTACAAGGCATTCCTTGACGGAAAGCAAGTGGAGGCACTGGCTACCAAGGAAATATGGCAGCAGACATTTCATACAGATGTTGCTAAAAATGCAGAGCCTATAGCTATCTTAGCCAAGGATGCGGCAGGCAATGACGCAGTTAAATATGTGTACGACGTAAGCAGCACGGCAGCCTTTCAGGCTAACAATCCGTCCTTTAAACGTATTCTTTGGCATTATGACAAAGAAGTTCATGCTGCGAATATCCAGAAGTCGTTTTTCCCAGCTGGCATCAAGGACTTCGAGTCTGTAAGCTGGAGGCAGAGCAATCTCTTGAAAGACAATAATGTCACCTCAGTTGATAAATCGCTTTATGACTTCGCACTGGACGTTGCCGTGCAAAGCAGGCTGGACTTAGATAATGCCCGTGCTGATTACAGCATGGCAATACTATCGACTATGTATCAATATAATGTTGATCAGAATTTCATAGCCACCAACGAGCAGTTGGAAGATTTCTTAAAGCAGCTCAACAAAGACGTAAGGACTGTCTTAGATGCCGTTAAGCTGAACATAGTGCAAACAAATCGTCAAAAGGAGCAAAGGAAAAATGTTGAACGAAATCAAAGAAGAATACCGCCTCAAGGGATTCGAGGACAATATAGAGGAAATGAAAGAGAAAATAGAGGAGCTGCTGTCGCTCAAGACGGAAGCCGACATAATGGGGTACTACTTCGGGGTGTACGGAGAGAAACAGAAACTGCTGGATCTTGGCGACAAGGAAGTTTATTCGGAGATGCCACTGAAAAACAGTCTGCTGCCAATCGAGCTGTACAACTTCAACGAGGAAATGTACGAACAGGAGGAGGAACTGATACAGGAGCTGGCAAAGAAACAGGGAGCAACGCCAGAGCTGCAGGATCAGGATATAATGGCTTACATAGGTCTGATGGGGAACATTCACGCCCAAGCACGGGAGATCCTGATAACTCCGCTCAGAGAGGCACTAGTGCAGAGAGAGATGGAAGAGGAACAGGCGAAGGAGGAAGCGGAAATAGCGGAAATCGAACGGAGAAGATCAATCCTTTTGTTGGAGTACGAGAAGAACATGGAGTACGCTCTAAGCGAGAGAATACGCTACGTCAACCAGCTTCTGACGATGAGGACGGTCGAGGAAATTCTCAGCCTGGAGCAGCCGAGGGAATGGATAGGCAGAACGATGATGGGCTGCACGCTGGAGGAGCTTTACAACCTCACCAGCTGGAAGCAGATGCAACAAGATCTCAGGGAGAAATACATGACGGAAGCGGAATGGATAGTGAAAAACCATCAGTATCCAGCAATTTATCTGGATACGTGCAGGGATTATTTGACCAACGACAAGACCCTGCCGCAGGTGATACACTCGCAGGAGGTGCTGGAGGAGTATCAGCTGCGGATACAGGGCATGGACGAGAAGGGAGATTGTCCGGCATCTTGGGACAGAATGGGGAAAGTACGGAGAGAGTACCTCCACTTGCAGAGCCTGAACGGGTCGTGGATGAACTGGATGGATCTTCCGTGGTACGACACGACATGGCTGGAGTATCGTCTGGAAGAATGGGAGGAGAATCCGCCAGAGGAGAGTCTGCAACAGCAGTATCCGAGGAAGAACCCTTAATCAAAACATCAACAGGCGTATCTGAGACTGATATGTCTACGAGAAGTGGCAAGAGGGCTGCTCTGAAAGCAAATATCGAGGCTTTAAAAATAAGAAATCTCATGCTTGAGGAGCAGCGCACTCATCCAACGGAAGAAGAAGTAACCGTGCTCAGACAGTATTCTGGCTTTGGTGGACTAGCTGATGTCTTTGATCCTAATAAAGACACATTTTCGGAGGATGAAAAGCAGGAGCTAAAGAGCGTTCTGAATGAGCACGAGTACAGATCCTGCCTAGAAACCACGGTAGATGCGTTCTATACATCGCCTAGGCTCATTCAGACTATTTATCAGGGGCTGATAGATTACGGCTTTAGCGGCGGCAATATTCTTGATCCATCCACTGGAACGGGAAGATTTATTGAATATATGCCAGCTGATGTAAAAGCAGCCAGTAAGATTCTTGGCGTAGAATTAGACAGCGTATCAGCTTCCATTGCAAAGTTAATCAATGCCAATGATGAAAACGTAACTATTATTAATGCGCCTTATCAGCAAGTGAATTATGATAAGGGCAGTTTTGATCTCGTTATTTCCAATGTGCCCTTTAGTCAGGAAAGAGTATCTGACGACACTGAATATAAAGACAAAAAATACATGATCCACGATTATTTTTTGAACAAGATGATCGATCAGACACGCAGCGGTGGCATAGTCGTAGCCATCACTAGCAAGGGAACTATGGACAAGAAAGATAATTCCCTGCGCAAGGAAATAGCTGCCAAGGCAGATCTGCTCATGGGCTTTAGGCTGCCAAATGATACTTTTAAGAGCGCAGGCACAGAGGCAACAACAGATTTGCTTATCTTTAAGAAAAGAGAACGGGTACTGACTGACGAGGAATTGCCTGCATGGACGGAAAGTCAGATGGCAACGCTTTCCCCTAAGGGTGATCCTATCTTTAAAAACACATATTTTATTGAAAATCCAGCGCATATCTTAGGAGAGGAAGAAATCAGGTTCACTGGCTTTCGATACGAAGCCGTGTGCAATCCATTTTCGGATCATGATGCGCTCAGCTTACTTGCAGGTGCTTTGCATAAATTGCCGTATAAAGACTATGTGCCTGCCGTTAAAGAGCCGCCTGCTATCGAGCAAAAGAACTTCGTGCAAGATGACAGGCTTTTTGGCTTCCATATCGACACGGAGAGCGGCAATATTATCTTAAAGAAAGCGACTGGAGAGATAATAAATCCAAATCTCAAGCCGAAAGTAGAGGCAGAGCTTCGCTCGGTCCTGGAAATCAGAGATTTGTTAAAGGTAATGTTTAATGCAGAGGTCAATGACTGCTCTGATGCTGAGCTTGCTCATTATCAGGAACGGCTCACTGTCATGCACGATGCTCATGTGAGCAAATACGGCTACATTCAAAAAAGCCGTGCCTTGAAGGGACTGTTAAGGCAGGATGCAAGCTCGGCATTGATTCGTTCCTTAGAGAAATTCAAGGATGATGAATTTGTGTGCAGGAGCGATGTGTTCACGAAACGTACGATTCGTAACAAGGAGTTGCCGACTCAGGCAGACACACCAAAAGATGCCTTGGCTATCTCGCTTCAGCGAAACGGCAAGGTGGACATTGGCTACATGGCATCATTGGTAGGGTGCAGCAAGAAAGAAATCATTAACGATCTGTTAGGCTCGTATATTTATCGTGAGCAAGAAATAAATCTTGATAACTTGGATATGGTAGTAGTAGAAAAATATGTCACTAAGGACGAATTTCTGTCTGGCAATATTCGTGAAAAAATGGCTAAGGCGGAAGTCGATAAGGAATGCGCTATCAATGTGCTCAAGTTTATCACTATGGAGACGGGCATTTCGTATGAGCAGCTGGTCGAAGGCAACTACCCTGATAACATGGACAACAAGTTATTGCACACGGCAAAAGAATGCGTGAAAAACATGAAGAATGCAGAGCTTAACTTTCAGGCACTGCAAAAGGTCTTGCCGCCTGACATAACGGCTGCAGAAATTCATGCAGATATTACCAGTCACTGGATTCCACCTCGTCACCTGAGGGGCTTTATAGCTGAGCTTTTCTTTGAAAATGAGGAACTGTATGACACTATCGATCTGAAATACGTCAAGGAAACAGGCGATTATCAGCTTAGGCTACTTAAGATGGCTTCATTCGAAAAAACACATCAGATCTATGGCACGAAGAAATGCGATGCTGTTAAGCTGATAGAGAAAATGCTCAACTTAAAGAACATTCAGGTCACTCATAAAGATCCAATGACGAATAAGGACGTATACGAGAAGACTGCCAGTTTGGTCTTGCAGCAAAAGGCGGCGCATATCAGCAAGCTGTTCAAAGAATGGCTTTTCCGTGATGAGGCAAGAAGAAATGAACTAGTAATGCTATACAATGAACGCTTCAATTCTCACGTCAACAGGGATTTTGACGGCTCGCTGTTAGACTTTCCTGGCATGAACACAGAGATCTCTCTGCGTCCGCATCAAAAAAATGCCGTGGCTAGAACGTTATTCGGTGGCAACACGCTTCTGGCGCACGCCGTAGGCGCAGGAAAAACATTTGAGATGCAGGCAAGTGCCATGGAAGCGAAGCGTATCGGCTTATGCTCCAAATCGCTCATGATCATGCCTAAGCATCTAGTGGAGGATTTCGGTGCGGAGTTTTTAAGGCTTTATCCTAATGCAAACGTACTTCTGCCGACGCCTGATGATTTTAAGAAGGAGCGTAGGCAGGAGTTGTTCGCTAAAATAATCTCTCAGGACTGGGACGCCATCGTGATGTCTTATCAGCAGTTTGAAAAGCTGCCGCTTTCCAAGAAGCATCAAGAGGCGTTCATACAGGAAGAAATAGAATCGCTGCAACATACAGAAGCTGCTTATAAAAATGCAACGAGAGGAGACGATAATTTTAATAGCAAAAGGATTGGCGCGTATATAAGAAGCTTAAAGTTTAAGCTGGAGCATATCAGCAAATCAAAGGACGATGGTATTTCCTTTGAGGAACTCGGCATTGATCGTCTGTATGTAGATGAATCACATTATTTTAAGAATATGTTCGTCAAGACACAGATGAGCAATGTTTCTGGTATTAGCGTGAACGACACGCAAAAGGGATTGGATTTTTACAACAAGGTAAAGTACCTGAACCAGCTGACCCATGAACGTGGTCTTGTGTTTGCCTCTGGCACTCCAATATCCAATTCCGTGTCAGAAATGTACATTTTGCAAAAATATTTGGCACCGTCTCGGCTGCAAGAAGCAAAGTTATATAATTTCGACGATTGGGCGACTACTTTTGGCGAGAAAGTAACTGATGTGGAAATCTCACCAACTGGCACAAGTTTTCGCACTAAGACTCGGTTCAGCAAATTCAATAACATTCAGGAGTTACAGTCAATGTTCCACGAATTTGCGGATGTCAAGACGGCTGATATGCTCAATCTCGCAGTGCCTGAATGTAAGATTGAGGTGGTCAAGGCTGAAGCCTCTGACGTGCAGCTGGATATACTGCAAAGTCTAGAAGAACGCTCTGACGCAATTAATAGAAGAAGTCCGCAGAGCGTTCAGAAGAAGTCGGGGGAATTAGTAGAGGACAACTTCCTCTTGATCACAAATCATGGCAGGCTGCTGGCGATGGATCCAAGATTGCTGGACAGCAAATACGAGGACTTTGCAGGCAGCAAGATCAATATGTGCGTGGATAAAGTCGTGGATATATATAATAAGTCTATGGATGACAAGTTGACGCAGGTTATTTTCAGCGACATTGGCACGCCAAACCCCGAGAAAAGGAAAAACGGCGAATTTTGTCTTTATGACGATGTGCGTCAAAAACTAGAGGAGCAAGGCGTGCCCCATGATGAGATTGCCTATGTGCATGACGCTAAAACACCCGAGGCAAGGGAGGAGCTTTTCAAGAAAGTGCGCAGTGGCAAGATACGCATCATCTTTGGCTCGTCCGACAAGCTTGGCGTGGGTACGAATATTCAGGACAAGCTGGTAGCCATGCACGAGCTTGATGTACCGTGGACACCTGCGAAGATCGAGCAGCGCATGGGACGTATTGTCAGACAGGGCAATACAAATAAGGAAGTCAAGATCTTTCGCTATGTGACGGAAAGCACCTTTGATGCCTATATGTGGCAGACAAATGAGAGAAAGCAAAGATTCATCGGTCAGCTCATAACGGCAAAATCTGGCTGCCGTTCCATAGAGGACGTAGACGATACAGCTCTCACTTATGCTGAGATAAAAAGTATTTGCACAGGCAATCCGCTTATTCAGCAAAAATTGCAGCTTGAGAATCAGGTCGAAAGGCTCACTGCCGAGTACTCACATTATTTAAAGGAAAAAGCGGATGCGAAGCTGACCATGAACGTTAAGATCATTCCAGAAACGGAGCATTTGGAGAAACTCCAAAAAGAGTACATAAAATCTCTCACGCATTTAGAGAAGCACGTTGATGATGAAACAATGATCCTGAACGGTCAGGAATATAAGGGTAAGGAAGCTATCGGTCAGGTGCTGGCAGCAGCCTGCAAGGAAGTTGCCAAAGGGAACTATGAAATTCTGCCACGAGGCAAATTCAAGGGCTCGGAGTTTACCTGCCTGCCGGCTGACAGCAAGCATGTGCGCCCGTATCTAAAGATAAAGGTAGAAAATATCAATCAGGAAATGCTGCTTGGCGCAACAACGCCGGAGGTTAATGCTAATCGGTTATTCAGCATTAACACGGAAATACAGAATAAAGTTGATACGATTAAGCAAGAGTATCAGAACTTGCAATCTGAGCGAGAAGAGATTATTTCCATGCTGGAGCAGCCGTTCATTCACGCAGCCGAGCTGGAGGCAGCAAACAAGGAGCTGACAGCCATCACGAAAGAATGTGAACAGTCCTATAAGGCTGAGAAAAGAGAAAACACTATAGACATGGAGGCAGAGCACAGCAACAGCTCATCTTTCGTTATGGCAAGATAGTCATTTTTCTAAAAAGCAGCTAGCTTGTTCTTAAAAGGTTGCCTGATACTGGCAGCCTTTTTTATTTGTCAAAAAATGGTTCATAATGAACAAAACTTGTATTCTGAATACAAATTAAAAAAACTAAATAATACTGGATAAAAAAATTCAGAGTTCTGTTATTATCAAATCAGCTGATAATAAAGGAGGAATTTATTCATGTTTAAAACAGAACAGGCAAAAAAAGTATTTTTCAAGGGTAGCAAGCTGCTACGATACAACAAGGCATTCATGCTGCAGCTGGGCATCATTAGTGCGGCTGCTATCGGTGTCGCAGACACGGCGTTTGCGCAAACAGCCAACGTTGCAACTAATCAGATCTCTGTCTTGTCCACGCCTATGCAGAATTTCCGTGAGTTCATGTCAAGCGACGTGGCAAACTTTGCTTCCGTGGCAGGCGTCGGCATCGGCGCAGCAAGCTGGGCAATGTCGGATAACAATCAGGTGGTCAAAACAGGTATGCGCGTGGTAGGTGCAAGCGCAATCATGCTGCAAGCACCTAATTTCATTCAGCAGATGACAGGCATTGTTTTTTAGGATGAGGCAGCATGGCAGAAGAAAAAGATGAGATAGTTTTTTGGCAGTCACTGGGATTCTACAGGGCACTTTCCGAGCAGGTCCTCGTTCTAGGCGTCCCCAAGGGAATATTGGCGATTAATTTTGTCATTGGATATTTATTCCTAATAAATTTAGGTTTTCCGTATATCATTATCCTAAATCTCCTGATTCATTATGGAGCGCAAAGAGTAGCCAAGGATGATGACCGCTTCTTTGAGTGCCTGAAGATCTATCAAGGAAAAAAGAACTATTACAACACATAATGTTATTTACTTTGTTTGCAGGGGAGAGCTGCTTATACTCTCCCTTGAAAAAGGAAAAGTTTATGAACAAAATAAAAGAATACCATTACAATCAAACGAATGTGGCTGAATGGCTACCGTGGGGAGCTATTACCCTGCCGATGGTGCTGGAGCAAAAGGATCGTTCTTATCTCGGCATGATACGATACAGCCTTGCGGATAAAAAGGATGCGTCCTTTTCATGCCCTGCATTCAGACGAGGCTGGACGCTGTGGGATGAGGTGCAGCACAGGACAGACAGCAGCACGGAGCATCTGCTTATAATAGCATGGAATCCTTTTATACATGGAGCGCAGGCAGTCAACACTCTAGGCAAGCCAGTTCCAGCTACGGCTTGCCTAGAATACTTTGCACAGGCACTGCACAATATCGTCAGCGATATGCCTGCGGCTTTATCGCCTAGGCTGCTAGAGTATCAGGAAATTATTGATGTGTTATCCTTTACCTTGTCCTTTGGTACAAACAATGTCATTATGCCTGACGTGCCGCTTTATCTTGATGCTCTTTTGTCGCAGGACTTAAATTTCAGATTTGGCGAAAATGATCTGAGCATAAACGAAAGGCAGGTTACACTTATCACCATGCTCGGCGAGCCAGACCTGCGTGATGCCTTCGAGCAGCTTGAGCATATCGAGTACAGGTATACCAAGAGACTGTTATGCTTTAGCGATAAGGAGGCTCAATCCAATATGAGAAAATACACCGCACGTTGGTGTCCTAGTAGAAAATATGTCAAGAATACGCTTATTGAGCCAATCCTGCAAGGCTCGCTACACGGTTATTATGACGAGGCACTTATATTACTTTTAGCCAAGGAAGAAAAAGAGGATGTTTTAGAAACTCTCGTGGGTTATCTTCATGAGAAAGAAACCTTATACAGAATAGAGGATTACAACCTCAAAGATAAATGGTGGGGGTATCTGCCAGGCATCTTTAGGGCAAATATCGAGCCACCGCTGATCAGCTTTGACGAAATAAGCGATTTTATAGAAACTAATCCAGAAATTATTGAAAAGATTATTCATGCTGATGAGGACATCATCAAGGAAATTATCTTATAAAAAGAGGCATCATCATGTACCGACTAGATTCATTCAAGAGAAAAAAAAATCCATTAAAATACACCATTCCATTCGGCAGGATTATATCCTGCCAGACAAGCACGAACGCTGACACAGGCGTGGTCATAAACAAAGACGGCTCTTTGCAGGTGACGTGGCGTTACACGGGACCAGATCTCGGATCTTCCACGCCTGACGAGCTGGCAGCCATCACGTACAGGCTGAACAACACGCTGATGAGCCTAGAGTCTGGCTATACGCTGTACTTAGAGGCTCGCCGCAAGAAATCTAAGGCATACAGAGAAGATGTGTATTTCCCAGATCCGCTAACAAAGTTCATGGACATTGAAAGAAAGCACTTCTTTCAGAATGATGATCACTTTGAGTCTGACTACTTCTGCACTTTATGCTGGATGCCTCCGACTGAGATCGAGGACAGAATGGAGGAACTTTTCGTAGAGGGCAAAAAGCACGTCGAAACTTCCTTTGCTGAAGTATTAGAGAAATTCATCAAGGTCAGTGACCAGATTATGGACTTGTTCATCTCGCAGAGCGTGCCGTCAAATTATCTCGACTGTGACGAGCTTCTATCTTATCTGCATTCCACCGTCAGCAGCGACAACAGAAACTTGAAGATGCCAAAGAAAAACTTCTTGCTGGATCAGATCCTATACGACAGTCCTCTCTACGGCGGTCTGAATCCTAAGCTGGGCAACAAGCACCTGCGTATCGTCGTACCGACAAAATTCTTAGGCTACAGCAATTTTGGTTTTTTTGATGTGCTCAATCAACTAGACTTTGAGTATCGCTGGGTGACACGCTTTTATTGCCTCTCGAAGCAGGACTGCCTAGCGGAGCTGACCAAGGTGAAAAAGCAGTGGTCGGCAAAGATAAAGTCTATCAAGACTCTTATAGTAGAGACAATCTCGGGGGCACCGTCGAGCAAGAATGACAACAAGAATGCCATAGACAAGCACAACGAGGTGGAGGACGCCATTCATGCTGTGGAAAACGACAGCTTTTCCTTTGGCTTTTATTCGACGGCAATTCTTATTCTCGATGAGGACGAGAACGCAGCCAACGTCAAGGCAAAGATTGTAGTAAATGCGCTGATGAACCTGAATCTTCAGGCAAAGATAGAGGGGCTGAATGCCATCGACGCTTGGATGGGCTGCATACCCGGCAACACGGGGCATAATATCCGCCGTCCTATCATAGCAACTGGCAACCTCGTGCACATGATGCCTATCTCCAATATCTGGGCAGGACCGACAGGTAACAAGCATTTAAATGGGCCGCCGCTCATTTACACGGAAACCACGGGCAACACGCCTTTCAGGCTAAACCTACACATAGGCGATGTGGGGCATAGCATGATGGTCGGCATGACTGGTGGCGGTAAATCCGTGCATTTAAACCTTATCGAGGCGCAGTTTAGGAAGTACAAGAACGCCAAGGTCATAGTATTTGACAAAGGCTCTACTTCCATCGCCCTGACATTGGGCGTCGGCGGAGACTTTTATGACCTAGGAGCAGAAAACAATGCTGCCATATCCTTTCAGCCCATGATCCACGCTGATGATCCTAATGAGCAGCAGTGGCTCTTAGGATGGATTTCAGACTTCATTGAAAGTCAGAACGTCAAGATGACGCCTGAGCTGACGAAAAAACTTTTTGTGGCAATCCAGACCGTGGCAGTTTATCAAAATCCGCGCCTGCGCACCATGACTAACCTCATGAACGCCGTTAATGACGATCAGCTAAAGTTAGCTTTGCAGCCACTGACCTTGGCAGGATCATATGGCTATATGTTTGACGCTGACTATGAGAACCTATCTTTTTCGAGCTGGCAAACCTTTGAGATGGAAAAGCTGATGCAGATGGAAAAGATCGTCAGCTCTGCCCTGATGTATATCTTTCATCGCATTGAGCAGAACTTAGACGGCTCGCCGACGCTTATCGTACTCGATGAGTGCTGGGTATTCTTGCGCAATGCTCAGTTTGCGGCTAAAATTGATGAGTGGCTCAAGGTTCTAAGAAAATCTAACGCTTGCGTCTTATTCGCCTTGCAGGAGATCCAGACCGTGGCGGAATCGTCGATTTTCAACACCATAAACACGAACTGCGCCACGAAAATCTTTTTGCCGTTCACTATGGCAGTGACCGACGAGATAATAGACGTATACACTAAGTTCGGCTTGAATCGCACGCAGATAAATATACTGCACAATGCGCAGGTAAAAAAGGATTATTACTATGTCTCCAGTCAGGGCGTGAGAATGTATGACCTGAAGCTAGAGCACTGCGACCTAGCGATGGCTTATATCGGCATCAACACGGAAGATGTCAAGAAAGCCAAGGAAATACGCCTGAACTTTCCGCAGAACGAGTTCAACAACGAATGGCTTAAATACAAGCGTATCAATCTTGTGATCAGAGAGGAAGAGCAGCATGGCTAATGAAGAATGTCTAAATAGGTACAAAGAACTGCGTGCCAGCTTATCAGAGCAAAAGCCGTCCTTAACATCGTTTCGGCTCGATGTGCAGCTCACTGGACTTTTGCATAAGGAAAATTTTGCGGCAAAGGATATTTTTGCTGCTATTACCGTAGCATATTTTGATCGTGAAAAAGGCAGGGATGTACGAGACGGCAATATATACGCCGATAAAGTCTTTGCCCAAGCAGAAAAAGAAGTTAGACTAAAGCGGCATAATACGCTCGAGAACTGCTTGCAGGCTTTAAGAATGCGCATTGCTGCCGACTTGTTGCAGCATAATGAAAATGACACGGAAAACCTTAATGCCAACACGCAGCGCAAAGGTGACATACTGTTATCACTCATGCTTGACGATGGGTACACCAGGGAAGTGATCAAGGCTGCTATTGCCATGCTGGAAGAAAACCATGAAATCACCTTAGATAAGCATGAGTCAGACGTGCTCTTAGGTATTTGCACAGAAAATGCTGCATATTATGACACGTTTAGACATATCAAGATAAATAAATCTTTATCAGAAAAAGACCTGTATAAGCGGTTAGTCAGCAAATATCTGAAAAAGTATCAGCGAAGCAGACTGACGGCGAAAACAGACGTGAGCATCACCACGCAACTCATCTCCAAGCTGATGACCATAGTGCAGGACAATCTATCTTCCGAACTTTCGCATTACGCTGCCGCAAAGATCATGAATGAGTATTACAAAAAAACAGTAGTGCCAAGCCTCATCACCGCCTTAAAAACCTTGTCGCCAGTTGCACTGCTCGCATGGGTGGATGCGGATAAATACGCTTCTACCATTATGCAGGCAGCGGAAAGAAAATATCACAGGCTGACAGAGCCAAATTACGAGATTGAACAAGCAGCCAAAGAGTATAACGGCTATCTCAATAAGATTCAGGAGCTTCAGAAAAATCGTGATGAAAATCCGCAGGAAATCGTTGACACGGAAGCAGCAAAACGACTTATAGAGAATCGCTGCGACAAGGCAGTTATCATGTACGTGCTTGAGTCAAAGCAAAAGAAGCAGTTATCAGAAGCCTCTGTAAGCGTTATTTCAGCCGAGCAGGCTGGCTTGTATAAAAATTACAGTGAAAGAATCTATGCGGCTGCTTTAAAATCCCTGCAAAGAGAAAGAAAAATCCTGCACAGCAGCATGCCACATATACCTGAAATGATGAATTATTTCCAACTGCAAGAGTCCATGCTCACGGCAAATGACATATATACGGCAACCTTTAAGAAGCATTGCGAGTTTTTGTCTAATCAGCGGCTGCATATGTCAGACGAGCAGACGGATATTGACATTGCTGTGCAGATAATGAGCAAGTACAATGACTTTTCAGAGGCAGACCTGCGGCAAGCTATCGAGGAGTGCTCACCAAGGCAGTGCATGGCAGGGATCAACAGTGACTATGCCTTCAGGGTGGTAACTGCTGCTAGACAAGAGATTGACTCCATTGAGCGTCAGAATGCAAGGGAGGCAAGCCTTGAGGCAGAATTTAGGAAGCAGAACGGCTTTGCTTATGAGCCTGAGTCTGGAAGTCTCAGCGCAATGGACAAAAACAAGGATTGCCGCACCGCCGTTAATATGCTCGAGCAAAATTACCTTCCAGATGACATAATCCGCATGATCATGATTTCCGTGGATACGGACTTAGCTCATGATGAAATATCTCCGCAGGATTATGCGGAAAGAATACTAGAACAGGCAGCCAAGGTCAAGGAGCGCAAAGATACTATTATTAGTTATGATGCTGAGGCGAGAAGCTACGGAACAACAGATGAGGGGGCGTTGTACTTGCAGCAAAGCCAGCAATGGCTGAATGCTGATAATGCACTGACGCCGACTATGGACATAGGGGCTTGCGTTAATATGCTCTTGCAGGGAGTATCTCCAGAAAAAATCAGAGACGTCATTCAGGAAAATTCACCTGTGGCAGCGGAAGCAGGCAGGGGAGACGATTACTTCTCTTATGTAGAGAATCTTGCCCAACAGAAAATTTCCGCTGAAAAAACTAAGCTGAAAGACTATGTGGCACGTCCTCGTCAAGAGCCATGCGAAAATATTCAAGATGAATACCTGTATCAAAGAGAAAAAATATTGGAGTATATCGACCTGCCATATTCCGAAGAGATGAACACCAAGATAATTACCTGCCTGATGCAGGAGAAGTATCAGCCAAGCGATATACTGAATCTCATGGTGCAGGGGATAAATAAGATTCTGCCAGCCATGAGCAGGCTAGAAGCAGCGGAACTTTTAGAACAGCTTATACCACCACAGGCGGAAAATTTAGAACATACCACAGAGCTTTCAGCAGGAAAAATAAGGGTGAGAAATAAGGACAATGACAGCTAAAACTAACATAAAATACTGGCTGTTTATCATGGTATTCACGGTGATGAGCAGTCTAACGAGCTACAAGAGCGCAGAAGCAGCTAGCGAATACGAAATTATCTATAATGATGCGGTCAGCTATGGCGGAACATACGAAGAAGCCGAATGGCTAAGTCAGGCCATTTTGTATGCAAGCAGCACATACGGCGTAGATCCTCTTTTAATAGCAGCCGTGATGCGCACAGAAAGCGGCTATAATGTCAATGCCATCAGCTCTGCAGGCGCAATCGGGCTTATGCAGCTCATGCCAGATACCGCTGCCGGCATCGGCGTCAACCCCTACAATCCATTAGAAAATATAGTTGGCGGCACGATTTACTTACGCAACCAGCTAGATAATTTTTCAGGCTGGGGCGAGTATGCGATTACGGATGCCGTGGCAGCGTACAATGCAGGCTCAGGGGCAATTTATCAATACGGCGGCGTGCCACCATATGCAGAAACAAGAAATTATGTGGTTCAGGTGGCTGATTCATATGCCCAGCTGACTAATTTACTGAACCGATAGAAAATTTTGGTTAGGAGGTAGTTATATAATGTTGCCATTCGTGAAATGGGCTGGCGGAAAAGATTTTTCCCTAAATTTTTCCCTATATTTTAGAGAAATTTCCCTTAACAAGCATTGACAGCCATTGACTCGAAAATGACATAAGTGCATGATAATCCTTGTGATATAAGGCTTCGCAAATACTCGCATTGACTAGCATTAACACCAAATAATATTAAGTCCGATAATTTATACTTATCGGATGTAATAGTCTAAAATGGCTGGTAATCTTTATAATCTCACTGCTTTTTTACCTATTCATTCTAAGGAAATTTGCCCTCTGGCTACAGTTTTATAACCATTTATCTGTGTGTTCAAGCATGAATACCTGTATACAAAGTGCAAATTAATAAATATTCCGTAAAGGATTATAATTTTTATAGATTTTTCTATAGTTTTGATATATAATGTTATTAAATAAAGGAGCGATGCTAGTGTTAGAAGTTTGTTTGTTTTCTATTGTTTGGCTTGCCTATGCTGGCTTTAATCTCTATCATATTTTTCAAGAATCGGAGGATAGGGATTTCGTAGACCAGCTTATGGAGATAGAGCGTTTTATCGCCCCCTCCTACATTGCCAAATGCATGCTGATGATGGCCTTTGCCCTGTTGGCTTTTGATATAGTTGGATTTTATCTAGCCTACAAATTTGCTTACGCCCTTGTTAATGATATATATTATCGTGTTACATTTTTCTTTGTTTGCTTCTGCATATTCTTTACGGAGCAGATTATAGCTCTTCGCTTCACAGTAAGGGTTAGTTCCGTTATCAAGCGTGCTGAGGATAAGCCGAGACTTTTGCAGCGTTGGGTTGACAAAAATGAGCCAGATCTGAAAACCTTTGAAATTATAGCTATTATTTCCAAATTTACTATAGCCTTGCAGCTGTTTATGTTTACAGTTTTAGCTCATATCTAGTGGGTTGGCTATGCTTCTCATATAGTCAGTAAATATATTTTTAAGAAATTGTAGTGCGGACAGTTTCTTAGCATAAAAGCCTTCATATTCCTATATCCTAGACGAAGGAATATAAAAGGCATATCTTCATACATTGTCTTTTCCCTAGACAGTGTATGCCGGATGAGTATATTTTATCTATACAAATTAGGAGGGTTACTATGAATCTTTCAGTCAAAATTCTAATTTCCCTGGTACTGTCTGTTGTTGTTGGCTTGATGGCAGGGGTTGATGGTCTACCATTTATTAAATGGTGGATTGCTCCAGTTGGTACTATTTTCATCAATTTAATCAAGATGGTTATTGTACCTATCGTATTTACATCCTTGGTAGTCGGTATGACCAGTCTTGGCGATTTGAAAAAGCTAGGACGTATTGGTATAAAGACTATTTTCATTTACCTGTTCACTACTGCTATTGCTATTGTAATTGGCTTTATTGTAGCCGGCATTATCCATCCAGGTATTGGTCTTGAAATGACCGCTGGCGATGCTGTCAAGGTAAAGGAAGCACCTTCTATCATGCAGGTATTAGTAGCTATGGTACCTACTAATCCAGTTGCTTCCATGGCCAAGGCTGATATTTTGCCTATCATTATTTTTGCACTCTTTGTTGGTGTGGGTATTCTTCAAGTTGGCGGCAAAAAGAGCCAGCTGTTGATTGACTGGTTCGATGCAGCTGCTGAAGTCAGCTATAAGATTATCAACATGGTAATGCAGTTCGCTCCTATCGGTGTATTCTGCTTGTTGCTGCCAGTTGTAGCCGAGAATGGTCCTAAGGTGCTGCTGCCTCTGTTGTCTGTTATTGCATGTATGGCATTAGGTAGTGTTATTCACGCTGTTGCTGTTTATTCCAGCATGGCTCGTATCTGGGGCAACACCTCCCCTCTTAAGTTCTTCCGTGGTATGTCCGAAGCAATCCTGATTGCTTTCACCACCTGCTCTTCTGCAGCTACACTGCCTATCAACATGAAGAACTGCCAGGAGAAGCTGGGCTGCTCTCGTGATATTACTTCTTTCGTACTGCCTTTGGGCGCTACTATCAACATGGATGGTACAGCTATCTACATGGGTGTTTGCTCCCTGTTTATAGCAAATGTTTATGGCATTGACCTTACTATGGCTCAGATGGGTATGATCATTTTGACTGGTACTCTGGCTTCCATTGGTACTGCTGGTGTTCCTGGTGCAGGCTTGATTATGCTTTCCATGGTTCTCCTTTCCGTAGGCCTGCCTATGGAGGGTTTGGCTTTGGTAGCTGGTATTGACCGTATTCTGGATATGTTCCGTACTACTGTTAATATCACTGGTGATGCCGCTGTAACCTGCGTAATTAACGAAACCGAAAAGCAAGCTTAATTAATATTCAATAGATTCCTCGGTAACAGACTAGGCTGTGCCGAGGAATTTTTTTGGCAAAAAAGGAGACGACAATCAGCCGTCTCCCCAAAGTTTAATTTTGAAGGTCACCTATCTTCAATGCTTTTATTAGATAAAAGGTTCAGCAGCCTTCTGAATCCCCTCTGGATTTGCCTTGAGCCAATCAGCAAATCTCATACCGCTATCTGCTACAGTTCTTCCCAAAGCCACCAGGAAATCCGGCACCTCTGTCTCAAAAATTACGCCTACCTCTTGGCCAAAAACCTCCTTGCCCTGTAGCTCACAGCCGTTAATTGTCAAAAGCCAAGCGGACTGTCTTTCCTTAACAGCACCTCGGAAACCTATAACAGCCAGCTGTGGAGTGGCACATGAGCCAGGACAGCCAGAAATATGAATAGCAGGCAATGCCCCATCAGGAATACCTGCTTCTCTTACAGCTTCTACTGCTGCCTTAAGCACAGCCTGAGAATCCCGTACTCCCTGCTGACAGATAGATGCACCAATGCAGGCAGAGGCCATCTCAAACTGGGAACGTGCTGTATCGCTAGCTGTTATAGCAATAAATTTCTCTGCTTCTTCGGCATTAAGATTAACAATATAAGCAGTTTCATCAAGGGCTAATCTGATTTCTCCCGCCTCAACTTCCTGCAGGGCATCGCTAACCTGACAGAAAATTTCTGGATTTGGACATCCTCCCAATGGATGCCATATTACACTATAAAGCCCTTCCTGTTTCTGAGGAATAGCTCTTGGATGCTGAATAGTATCTGTACCAGTCTTAGTAATCACATTGGGATGAATCTCAAAATCGAAATCATCAGTCCCCTCTACCTCATCCAGCTTTTCCTGAAAAGCCTTCCAATAATTCTCTGGACCTCCCAAGGTTTCTTGCATAAAGCGACTCCTAGCTCTCATACGATTCTTATAATCTCCATAGGTACGAAACAACACCCACATGGCTCGAACATATTTTAAAATATCCTTTGGTTCTACAGCTTCAGCTACCTTAACACCTATCATTGGATTTAAGCCCAGACCACCTGCGCTGTATACATCAAATTTGCCATCAGGACGAGCTGCAAAGCCCAAATCACGCATGGTAGCATGGGATTGGTTTTTAGGGGAGCTGGAAAAACCTATTTTATATTTTCGAGGCATCTTCTCAGCATTGATAAACTGCATAGCATACTGTCCAGCAATCTCCGCATAAGGCATAACATCAAAGTATTCATCCTTATCTAAACCAGATAAAGGAGAGCAAGTGGTGTTACGAGGGAAATCTCCCCCACCACCAACAGTTACAATACCCACCTGCAAGGCATCCTCCATTATCTGGCATACTGGCTCCAGTTCCAAATTGTGGAGTTGAACTGTCTGACAGGTGGTAAACTTCATTTTATTTATGGCATATTTTCTCACAGAATCGGCTATAAAGGCCATTTTTTTGGGCGTAAGTCTGCCAGCAGGCATTCTCAATCTCAGCATGCTCAGAGGCTTATCTCCCTTCTGGGCGTAACTGCCAAACTTGCCGGAAATCCCCTTGTATTCAGCTCTTTTCAGCTCGCCTGCATAATATTTTGCTGCTGCCATCCGAAAAACCTTCATGTCCTCTTTCCAATTTACTTCTGGAATAATCTTCATAAATATACACCTCTCCAAACTTACAATTCACACATCTAATATACAAGCAAAATCTCCTGACTAAATTTTATTTGGCACAGGTTATTTGCTGATTTTGGCTAGTATAATCAAATAAGCCGTCATTTTTCTCCTCCAGGGCTTTAATCATATGATAGGTATATTCATTGAAAGGAGTCGGTATCCCCAGCTCCTGCCCCATATTTATCAACGCTCCTGAGAACATATCAATTTCCGTATGTCTACCAGCATCCAAATCCTGTAAGGTGGAATATCTGGCTGCTGGCGGTTCAGGACAGCCCTTGGTAATGGCTTTTTCGGCCAAAGAAATATCAATTCCCTTGGCGGCTGCAATGACTTCCAGCTCACGGCGCAGGGCCTTGCTAATAAACTTCATATGTTGGCTGTCACGATAACAGCCTACCCCTGCCCCTAATATTGCCTGGGGTAAATTATTGGTAACATTGAGACGGAATTTGCTCCAAATTTCCTCCCGGATGTGCTCTGTTACACGATAATGAATATTTGTCTCAGCAAAGAGCTTTTCTATCGCCTTTACTCTAATACTATCAAAGGGAGCTTGCAGTTCTCCTAAAATAATGCCAATTGTAGATTCTACATCAAATACGTATTCATCCTGCTCCTTGTGGGAAGCTATTTTGATAAGAGAATAAAGCACCTTTTTCGGCCCAATAACAGAAGCTATTGTCTCCTCGCTGTCCACACCGTTCATCAGGCTTATAACTGTGGTATTTTCCCCCGCAATAGTCTTAATATCCTCTAACGCCCCGGCTAAGGCACCATATTTCAGTGCTACTACCAGAAGATCCACATTATGAGCCTCCTTGGGACTCCACACCTGAGGATGATAAATTTTATTATTTATCTTGCAACCCTGCCCAAGGCGCTGAGCCCGCTCTCCTGTAGCCACAACGCCTAGAGTTATACCCGGTTTCTCTGCTAAACCTTGAATTATATAGGAACCAACTGCTCCTGCTCCCAGAACAGCCACTGATTTCATCTCCATAATGATAACCTCCTATCAATACATATTATATATATATTCTTTATTATAGTCCAATTTGTTCAGCTTGTATATTATTTTTTTGCCAAAAACAAAAATCCCCTAAGGAATACTGTTTTCCATAACCTTGTCAGTTTTTCAACGACATAACTATAAAAACAGTATCTCAAAGGGGATATGTACTTTAGCCAGAATGATGATTTAACAATTTTGTACATTTAGGGCACGAATAGCGTTCAATACTGCCAGAATCATAACTCCTACATCGGCAAATATAGCAAACCACATATTTGCTATACCTACAGCCCCTAGAAGCAGGCACAACGCCTTAATACTAATGGCAAAGATAATATTTTCGTAAACTATTCTCATACATTTCTTTGCTATATTAATGGCCTTAGCAATATTTCTTGGATTATCATCCATAAGAACTACATCGGCAGCTTCAATAGCCGCATCAGAGCCCATAGCTCCCATAGCAATACCAATATCTGCTCTGGTTAATACAGGGGCGTCGTTAATGCCATCGCCCACAAAGGCCAAATTGCTATCCTTTTCCTTGGCAGTCAGCAAATTTTCCACCTGTGTAACCTTGTCTGCAGGCAGAAGCTGACTGTGAACCTCATCAATAGCCAGCTCATGAGCAACCTCTTGGGCCACAGAATCTCTATCACCAGTAAGCATAACAGTTTTTTTGATTCCAGCCTTTTTTAGAGCCTGAATTGCTTCCTTTGATTGAGGCTTAATAACATCGGAAATCACAATATGTCCTGCATAGTCATTATTAATAGCGATATGGATAATGGTGCCAGTGCTATGACAGCTTTTATATGCTACATGAAGCTGATCCATGAGCTTGTCATTACCTACAGCTACAGATTTTCCATCTACCTTGGCCACAATACCATGACCGCTGATTTCCTGAATATCTGTAACTCTATTTCTGTTTATCTCACCCTTATGTGCTCGTTGCAGACTCAAGCTTATAGGATGAGAGGAAGCACATTCTGCCAAGGCTGCATATTCCAACAGTTTTTCCTGGGCCAAAGTATTGTGATGTACGGCGCTAACCTGAAAAACTCCATGAGTCAAGGTGCCAGTTTTGTCAAAAACCACATATTTTATCTTGGACAGGGCTTCAAGATAATTGGAGCCCTTAACCAAAATTCCCTCCTTGCTGGCACCACCAATGCCAGCGAAAAAGCTCAAAGGCACACTTATAACCAAGGCGCAAGGACAGCTGATTACCAAGAAAGTTAATGCCCTATATACCCAAATATCCCAATTAGCTCCAACCTGCCATATAAATTGATTGACCAAAGGTGGCAATATGGCCAAGGCCAAGGCACTATAGCAGACAAATGGCGTATATACCCGAGCGAATTTGGAAATAAAATTCTCAGATTTGGACTTACGGGAGGTAGCATTTTCCACCAGCTCCAAAATCTTAGCTACCGTGGAATCATCAAATTCCTTGGTTGTACGAATTTTCAACACTCCGTTAATGTTGATACAGCCACTAGTAATTTCATCCCCTACCACAATATTGCGGGGGACGCTTTCACCAGTAAGGGCACTGGTGTCAAGGCTGGCCTTGCCATCCAGTACGATTCCGTCCAAGGGAACCTTTTCCCCAGGCTGAACTACAATAATATCCCCTACAGCCACATCATAAGGATCTACTTTGGTAAGCTGTCCATCCACTTCAATATTGGCATAATCCGGCCGAATATCCATCAAAGCTGTAATATTGCGACGGCTTTTGCCTACCGCATAACTTTGGAATAACTCACCAATCTGGTAAAACAGCATAACTGCTATAGCTTCATTGTAATCTCCACTTTGTTCATAAATTGCCAAAGCAAAGGCGCCTATGGTAGCTACAGCCATCAGGAAGTTTTCATCAAAGACCTGTTTGTTGCAAATCCCCTTCCAGGATTTCCAAAGAATATCATAGCCAATAATGCCATATATCGCTAAAAAGCATGTTAACTGCAACACACCAGTAATAGGCACAAATTGCAGGGCTATTAGCAAAAGGCTGGCTATGATAATGCGCTTCAACATTAGTTTTTGTTTTTTGTTCATTGCTTACCTCCCGAATATTGAATATTCCAGCTCAGGATTAACCAATACCCAATTAGAATTCAATTTCGCAATCAGATTCAACCTTACGGCAATTCTTCAGCACTTCTTCCATAACAGCCTTAGGATCCTGACCGTCCTCAAACTCTACAATCATTTTCTGAGTCATAAAATTCACTACAGCATTGGCTACCCCAGCAGTTTTCTTGGTGGCCTCCTCCATAAGATTAGCACAGTTGGCACAATCTACCTCAATCTTGTAATTTCTTTTCATTTGAAAATCTCCTTTCTAAAATGGATTGATTTAACGATTAAGTATTTGTTTAATTGTTATGTATGTAGTATAATATATGTACAGACAGAAGTCAATACCAATGAGAAATTTTTTCATTGGTATGCTATCTGATTTGTATATTAATACAGGGAGCTGAATTAAATGAGTCAGGAAAAACAACTTCCCCATGACCATCATGAAAATGAAATAGCCTTTAATTTTCTTTGCGCCAATATAGACCATATTGAAGATTTTCGCATTGTTTCAGATATTTTCAAGCAATTAGGAGATCCTACCCGTTTGCGAATTTTTTGGCTGCTTTGTCATTGTGAGGAATGTGTACAGAATATTGCCGCTATGATGAATATGTCCAGTCCAGCCATTTCCCACCATCTTCGGCCACTTAAGGCCAGCGGGCTGATAACCAGCCGTCGGGAAGGCAAAGAGGTTTATTACCGGGCTGCCGATTCTCAACAAACAAAATTACTACATATTATGATGGAACAGGTTATGAAGATAAACTGCCAAATTTGTCCCAAATAAAGTAATCCCCCTAAGAAGCATGAAGCAAATTTCATATTTCATAGGGGGTTTGTGTTTTAGATACTATTTACATAATTTCATTTAGGCAAGATACCCTCTGCCTGGGCCTGCTGAATATCATCTGTTAAACGAGCCATATTATACATAGTAGCCTCTATAGGCGTAATTTCCTTAGTAGTGGTAGAAGTCATGGAAGATGCCACTGGTTCCCCAGAGGTTGTAAAGAAGCTGGTTTCTGTAGCAATTCTATACAAATTAGGATTTGCCTTGTCCATAGTACCGCTAATTTTTATCTGGGCAATATATTCACAGCCCGCCTGTTCTGCTTCCTGACAGGCTGTAAACAAGGTATCCACTTCATTGGAGGCTGCTACAGCATTTTCATCCACATGTATTCTCTGGAACTGATTCATAAGCAGATCTCCAACTGCCAACTGCATATAAGCACTATCATTCTGAATATTTTCAGGCAGTTTCATCTGCACAGGGGCAATATATACTCTCCCCTTATCAAATTGCTGATTCCACAGGGGGCCTGTTGCCATTCCTTCCTCACTTATAGCCTCTGGCTTGTAGGAGGCCAGCTGCTGCAAGGTCAGCACTCCTCCTAAAGATTCATCATAATAGCCTCGAATGGCTGCATCCAAATAGCCTGCCATAGAGTGATTAAACCTGTGGGAATTTTCATTTTTCTGCCATTTATACTCTGTACCAAATTGTACATAGCCGGATTTTAACATTTGCAGGGCGTTTTTCACCAAATCCCCGCTCATGGTATAGCGGCTTACATCCAAGAGACAGCCGTATTCCTCAGCAAAAGCTGTATTACCTACCGTGGGAGCACCAAAGGTAACAATACTTAGCTTGCTGGCATCTGCTCCAGCGGCCACCAATCTGGCCCCTAACAAGGTAGCCACTGCTCCTCCAAGACTGTGACCTGTAATATATAAATGATCATTGGATTCTGACAGAAATTTTTGTATTTCATCGGCAGCTATTTTCCCGCTCTCCCGTGGAGTAAAAAAAGCTGTCATGGTGTAGTCATTAAAGCCTCTATGGACCATAGGAGCATTGCTATCTACCTTTTCCTGTTCAGCGTATTGACGAAATTCATTAATATTGGAGCCACCAAACAATACCTTGCTGCAGCGCAAATCTACCTCAATATCCTTAAGCTTTTCTGTGCCAGGAATAACAATCAAGGTTTCCCTTTGGCCTGTTTCTGCCTGCGTATTAACCAAGGAATAAAAAACCGTATTTGCTCTGGCGTCCTCATTACGATAATCAGTGAAACGCCAGCCAAGGCGATTCATTTCCTGCCGCACCATATCATTCATATCTGTATCATATACCGCCATATCTGCCAAAGCACAGATATAGGCCAATCTGGCCTGTTGAAGCGAACTGCGGATTTCAGCTCCAGCTTCCATGGGAATAAAGAATAGGCAAGCTAAAAGCCAAATAAATATTTTCTTCATAATTAGAACCTCCTTCACAATTAAATAGCTTGACTATTGTGACAAAAAGCAATATAGTATTGCCCAGTAAAGTAATTGATAATAGTTATCATAAAATACAGTAGAAAGGAGTTTTATCTATGTCAGAACTATTAAATACCAGTATTTGGCAAGGGTTATTAATCCCCTTTGCCGGCACCACCTTAGGAGCAGCCTGTGTATTTTTCATGAAAAAGGAGCTGAACCAGCTGGTACAGCGCAGCCTGACAGGCTTTGCTGCTGGAGTTATGGTGGCTGCCTCTATTTGGAGTCTATTGATTCCTGCTATGGAGCAATCAGCAGATATGGGCAGTTTTGCCTTTATACCTGCTGTAGCAGGCTTTTGGCTAGGCATCCTGTTCTTGCTGCTACTGGATCATATTACGCCCCATATTCATATGTACAGTCAGGAACAGGAGGGCCCCAGATGTTCCTTTTCAAAAACCATGATGCTGGTGCTAGCAGTTATCATCCACAATATTCCAGAAGGAATGGCTGTAGGTGTTGTATATGCCAGCTGGCAGGCAGGGGTATCCGAAATATCCCTAGCCGCAGCTACTGCCCTTTCCATTGGCATTGCCATTCAGAACTTTCCTGAAGGTGCCATTGTCTCCATGCCCTTGAAATCTGCTGGCATTAGCACCAGCAAAGCCTTTGGCTGGGGTATGTTCTCCGGGGCTGTGGAGCCTTTGGCCGGCATATTAACCATTATCTTTGCCAGCCTAGTAATACCAGTATTGCCATATATGCTTAGCTTTGCTGCTGGAGCCATGCTTTATGTAGTAGTCGAGGAGCTAATACCAGAAATGTCCACTGGTACACATTCCGATATGGGCACTATTATGTTTGCCGTGGGCTTTAGCCTCATGATGACCTTGGATGTGGCCCTTGGCTAAATCAGATTTGCTCCAAGGCAGCCTTGGCCAGCTGGTCTGCCCGTTCGTTGCCTTCTACACCTGTGTGGCCCTCCACCTTCTGAAAGCGCACCATATTCAAACGAGAGCTCATGAACTCTGCATAGGCCTTGGTTTCTGGCAATTTAGCCTGCCACCGCTTCAGTGGCCAGGCCGCAATCCCCTCGTAGTCATGGCAAATAGTAATAGCTTCTTCTCCCTGAGCCTCAGCCCAGAGAACAGCCTGCTGGGCTCCAGCCATTTCACCAGCCACATTCCGCAATCTAGCAGCTTCTGGAGAATTGCCCCTGCCCTTGTCCTCAAAAACCAGCTGTCCATTCTGATAAGCTGCAAAGCCCCAGCTATAGCAGCCATGACGATAGGATCCATCCACAAAGATAACAGTTCCTTGTTTTAAACTATCCGCATCAAAGGCCTTGGTGCCTTCGCTGCCCTCCATATAGCTTTGAGCCTCTGCCAAGGTTACAAAACCCTTGAATCTGGCTCCCTTAAACCCCACCACCTGTCGCTGACATTCTGCCCAGTTTTTGTAGATACCTGGCTGACGGCCAGAAAGAACAGCATAATAATTATTCCTTGGTTTTGCCACAGGAACCTCCTTCATTTTCTCATAATTTTTGTAATAAAATATAAATAGATAAATATGGAAAAACGGCATGACCTTTCCAAATTGGAGTGGCTATGCCGTCTTTTATTGCCCTAATTATCTATTAACCAAATCCAAAGCACATTTATTGGCCTCAAAGAGAATCTTTTCCTCATCCATAGTTTTCAATTCTCCCTTTTCCATAATAATACGGCCATTGCAAAGCATGGTATCTGCACTGGAGCTATTAGCAGAATAAACCAGCAAGGATACCAGATTATGTCGAGGACACCATTCTGGACGACGCATATCATAGAGAACAATGTCCGCCTTGGCCCCAACTTCAATTTTGCCTACATTATCCAGCCACAGAGCCTTGGCACCATATTCTGTACCCATACGCAGAGCCTGGGCTGCATCTACAGCCAGAGGATCCAGCTCCTTTACCTTGTGCAGCATAGCAGCTAAGCGAACCTCCTCCAGCATATCCAAATTATTATTGCTGGAAGCTCCATCAGTACCAAGAGCTACCTGCACCCCATGAGTCAAAAGCCAAGGCACTGGAGCTACACCACTGGCCAGCTTCATATTGGAGCCTGGATTATGCACTGGTGTTACCTGATGCTCCTTCATAATGGCCAAATCTTCATCATCCAGCCATACGCAATGAGCGGCAATAGATGGACGCTGGAACAGACCAGTATCCTCAATATACTTAAATGGACGCTTGCCATATTTTTCCTGAATCTCCTTGATTTCTGCCTGAGTTTCAGACATATGAATATGTACATTAATGCCATTTTCCACAGAAGCCTTGGCTGCTGCCTGACAGAAATCTGGTGGACAGGTATATGGTGCATGAACGCCTAACAATACACTAATTCTGCCATCTCCAGAACCGTGATAGTTGCGGAACAACTCCACATTTTCCTCCAGAGTTTTCATTGCTCCCGGCATAAAGCCAATAGCACCACGGCTCAGAATACCTCTAATACCTGCGCCAATTGTTTCATCAGCAACGATTTCCATCCAAGGCCCGTACATATCTGCAAAGGCAGTTGTGCCAGTGCGAATCATTTCCACCAGAGCCAGCTGAGCACCAATGCGAATGTCCTGCTCCTTCATCTTGGCTTCTAATGGCCATATTTTATTGTTGAGCCAATCCATCAGCTCCATATCATCGGCATAGCTTCTCAGCAAAGTCATAGATGCATGGGTGTGAGCATTAACCAAGCCTGGCACCGCAAAATGATCCTTGCCCTCAATAATATGATCAGCCACAAAGCTCTCAGGAATATTTCCTACAGCAGCAATTTTGTCATTTTCTACAGCAATATCAGCAATATCAGTAGAATAATCAGGCCGCAAAACATTGGCACCCTTGATTAAAATCTTCATATATATCCCTCTTCCGTACTTATCTTTTCTCTATTCTTAGCACTGATGCAGATAAGCATACTGCTCTGGTGTCAGCTCGTCAATTTCAATGCCCATAGCCGCCAGCTTAATCTTGGCAATCTTGGCATTAACTTCCTCTGGCAGCACATATACCTTGTTCTCCAGCTTGTCATGATTCTCCACAATCTCCAAAGCAGAGAAGAACTGTACGCCCCAGCTCAAATCCATAATCTCTGCTGGATGTCCGTCACCGCAAGCCAGGTTTACCAAACGGCCCTCGCCTAACAGATACAGCTTTTTGCCGTTGGCAAATTTGAATTCCTCAATACCAGGCTTAACTGGACGACGGGACTCAGATACCTCTTCCAGCTCAGGAATATTTATCTCCAAATCAAAGTGACCAGAGTTAGCCATAACAGCGCCATCCTTCATGGACTCATAGTGCCAGCTCCGCAGAATATCCTTATCACCGGTAAGAGTCAGGAAAATATCACCAATCTTGGCAGCCTCATCCATAGGCATTACCCGGAAGCCATCAAAAACAGCCTCAATAGCCTTGATTGGATCCACCTCGGTAATGATAACATTGGCACCCAAGCCCTTGGCACGCATAGCGCCACCCTTGCCACACCAGCCATAGCCAGCAATAACTACAGTCTTGCCTGCAATTACCAGATTAGTAGCCCGCATAATGCCTTCCCAGGTGGATTGGCCTGTGCCATAACGATTGTCAAAGAGATACTTGCAATAAGCATCGTTAGCAGCCATCATAGGGAATTCCAGCTTGCCAGCTGCCTCCAATGCTCTATCGCGAATAACGCCAGTAGTAGTTTCCTCAGAACCACCAATAATCTTTGGCAGCAGCTCACGGCGCTGATTGTGGAGACGATAAATCAAATCACCGCCATCATCCATAATAATATCAGGCTCACAATCCAGTGCCATATCAATATAAGCATCGTATTCGTCCATATCACAGCCATGATGAGCAAAAACAGTTACCCCATCCTCTACCAAGGCTGCACAAACATCATCCTGAGTGGACAAAGGATTGGAAGCTGTAGCAATAACCTCCGCCCCTGCAGCCTGCAATACCAGAGCCAAATAAGCGGTCTTTGCCTCCAAATGCATGGTCATAACCATGCGAATACCAGCAAAAGGCTTGGATACGGAATACTCCTTTTCAATAGCATTCATTACTGGCATAAAATTCTTTACCCAGTTTATTTTATCATGACCAGATGGTGCCAAATTAATATCTTTGATTTTGGATTTCTCTACAGAATTCATTGTCTACATTCCTCCTATGTCTCTCTTGTTCTCTTTATGTTTGTATTATAACATAGTTCCCTACCAAGTTGTAGTCAGGGAAAATAATATTTTCTACATATTTAATTCCGTACCTGGGCAGAGATTCTCATATTGGGTTCTCTCCAGTTGAAGAGGAGTTACCGCAATATTTCCTGCCAAGGTAACCATAACATCAGTATCCTCTGGATTTCCTCCATCCAAGGGACCACCACCGACTACATAATATAGTCTGCCATTTTCATCGTGATGGGGCTGATAGGCATTGGCATAATCCCTTACTCCCTGACGGCACCACAGCCATTTTGGCTGCTGAGCCAATCTTTTGGGGAAATTTATATTCAAAAGGGTTTTGCCACAGCCTACAGGGAAAAGCAACTGCAACCTAGCTGCAATTTCCTTGGCCACTACTTCAAAATCATATTCCGCATTATAGTCTAGGGACACTGCCAAGCCATTAACGCCCTGCACATATCCCTCAGTAGCGGCACCAATAGTGCCAGAATAAAGAATATCCGTACCTACATTGGATCCATCATTAATGCCAGAAATAACCAAATCCGGCTTCAGAGCAGGATTCCTTTGAATAATCCCTTCTACATACAGCTTGACAGTATCTGCTGGTGTACCGCTAATGGCCAAAGCCTTGATGCCATAAGCATCCTGCAGTGGAGCATATTCCTCCACATATAGCCGTTCTCTTACGGTAATAGCATGAGCCTTGGCACTTTGCTGAGAAGCAGGGGCTGCCACAATCACCTCATGCTCCTTGTGTAGTACCTTGACCAGGGCTTCCAGACCGGGAGATTGAATGCCGTCATCATTAGTAATCAATATGCGCATAGATATCCTCCTTGAAACAATCATATATACAAAAAAACAGGTTAGAAGCACGTTCCAACCTGCATATCTCAAATGGTGTCCCACCGGAGACTCGAACTCCGAACCTGCTGATTAAGAGTCAGATG
>ERZ506639.1-NODE-1-length-98657-cov-16.9263_pt1 | contig 98657 bp, 77 predicted proteins | sample MGYA00513983_ERZ506639 | MGnify/ENA metagenome assembly ERZ506639 | reverse complement strand
CTCAGTCGCATCGATCGGAAAGCCTCGGGACATCCTTCATCATACCGGGGCTTTTCTTATACCCTTCAAAAGCCCAACGGCAAATGGCGGCCGCGAATTACTACTCCTGCAAAAGCCTCATATTCTCAACAAGGGGATGCAAACGGCTGACATGTCGCGGCAGGATGCGACATAAAGCCATAAGACTCAACTTGATCCGCTTTTCTACCACGTCCGCGGAAGACACCGACCGACATACACCGCCGAAAACTAAAGCCCAAACTAAAGCCCAACGAACTTTTGATAGGATTTAATCCTCTTTCAAAAGCCCACGTTAGAGAGGAACGGTATGGCTAGAACAGCAAAAGTGTTGAGCGCTGCGGAAGTCCGCATGCTTTCGCAGTCTGCAGGCGAATATACGGTCGGTGGCGTCTCCGGTCTGAGACTGCTGGTTAGAGAGAAACCAGGCGAGAAGGGGGCCTTCTACCGCTCTTGGGTCCTTAGGAAGCAGGGGGCGAAGGGCTTCAAGATCGGCCTGGGGGTCTATCCGACGATCGGACTCAAAGAAGCGCGTGAGCTCGCGGCAGCCGAGATGCAGAAATATCGTGCTGGCGTCGATCTCGTAGCAGAAAGACGCAAGCTCATCGAGGAAGCCAAGGCTAAGAAGGATGCTGAAAAGCCACTCCCAACGCTAGGCGGTTGCATCGAAGCGTACTTTGATTGGAAGGTCGAGCGCGGTGACTGGAAGAATCAGGAACGAGATAGACGACGCCATGAGCTGACCTTTTACAAGCACGTGCTCCCTCGCGGAGGCGGACTTATCGTCGAGACGGCGACGCCTCAGGACATTGCGGAGATTCTGCGGCCGATCTGGACGGAGTTGCCTGGGACGTGCAAAAAAATACTTCCGCAGCTGAGAGGGTTTTTCTTTTGGGCCGCGACAATTGCGGGCATCAGGCCTGCAGACAAGATCAACCCAGCTGATCAGCGTCTTGTTCGGCCATATCTGCCGTCAGTAAAGGCGCAGAAGAAGGCAACGCATTACGGATTCTTGGAGCCGGACCAGGTGCCGCCATTCGTCGCGGCGGTCAAGGCTTCATGCCCGAACTCTCGCGGATGCCGGGCGTTGCTTCTTTCGATCCTGACATGCGTCAGAAAGGCGAATGCATCGAGAGCCAGGTGGGATCAGATCGACATGGGAAATGCGCTTTGGACGATCCCGGCCGAAGAGATGAAGGTCAGCGGAAACGGGCAGCACATCGTGCCGCTCAGCCGGCAGGCGATGGCGCTTCTGCGGATTCAGAAGGAAGAGGCGGAAATTCTTGCAAGCCCTTACGTCTTCGTTGGCGAGGACGGCAAGAGGTGCATCAGCCCGACGCTTGTCAACGTCGCGATGACACGTCTGCACACCGAGGCTTTTTGTAGAGGAGAGGAGGGGTGGATCGATCGTCGTCAGTCTTCCGAAGCGGGGCGGAAGGTTGTTGCGACGCCGCACGCCGTAGCTCGGGCGAGCTTCGAGACGTGGGCGCACGCCGAGCGGAAGGACGAAAGGACGATTGCCTTGTGCCTTCATCACTCCGTGGACACGAAGTATGGCTCGGCGTATGACCGCGATCAGTCGATAGAGATGAAGAGAGTGCTTTTGCAGGAGTGGGCAGATTTCTGTCTGCCCGATGACTAGGCTGTGCGCCGGTTTCGCAGATTTTCTGCAAAAGCGATGATTTCGCTTTTCGGATAGCGAACGATGCTTGACCCGATGCGAACGGCGGCTGGGAGGTCTTTGCGAGAAGTCTCCCAGCGCTCGAAAGTGCGCTTGCTGATCCCGAGAAGAATCGCCGCTTCCATCTTGGTGATGTAGAGCGCATCTTTAGATGCGGCGGGAGCTTCCTTTCGGGGGGCGCGTGAGCGCTTGAGGGTGAAATCCATTCTGTACCTCGATCGTCTAAATTCCCAAGATCATTTTCAGGTCGGCCATCGCGTTCGATGCCATTCGGAAAGAGCCGTCTGCGGCGTGCGGATCGAAGGCTTTGTTCTTCAGCCTTGCCCGCTCTTCCGTCGCGAGGAGCTTTTCGGCCTTGTCGAGGGCGTTCCGAACGGAGTTGATGAGCCCGGAGACGCGCTCCATCTTTTCCGCGTGCTCGAGCGCGGGCGCGAGCTTCTGGCGCTTCCTCTTGACATTGGCGGAGAAAGCGTCGGCTGTAAAGTGGTAGGGCTGTTCAGTCCGATTGAAGCCGCCTTCAGGGCAGGGATATTCATAATTCTTGGGCATGATTACATACTGATTCTGTTAAGACCGTAGATTTCTGCAATGGCGTCCCGGTCGTATTGCTCGATCACTTCCGGGAGGCCGTCTTCTTTAAGCCCCTTGCGCACCGCCGATTCGTACTCCCATCGGTCGCAGAGCGCCATAGCCTCAATAGCGATGTCGAGGCCGATCGCGAACATCTGCAGGTCGGTATTCATGAGCGGCGTGCCCTTCTCGAGCGCGGCATAGAGGCGGACGCCCGCCTCTCTGGCGGCTACTAGCCGATCCCGATAGCGCTCCCCGTCCTCGATCTTGTCGAGGAGGTTGATGGTCATCATGATCGGGCCCGCGACGGTGTTGACCTCTTCGGTCGTTGCCTCGCCTGCGAAGAGCGCCTTCAGAGCCAGCCGTGGAGCGAGCTCGATGCGAAGGCGCTGCTTTTCGCTGAGGGGCGTTGCCGCTCTCCACCAGGGGAGCTTTTTGGGGAGTTTCGGGGTATAGCGCTTAGTGCGCTTTGGTTTCTGCTTCGGCATTGGCGGGCTCCTTGATGGAGTATCGCTCGAGCGTGCGATTGATCTTGTATGCGATCTTTTGTTCGATAACCGCCCTCATCTCAGGGCGCAGGTCGAGGAGTTCTTCGAGCATGATGAATGCATCCGCGATTTCCTCGCACATGGAATCGAAGCGAACATCCGGAAACCCATCGTGGTGATATTCGGCGCGGAAGTACTGGACGATTGCGGCCGACGCCTCGGCGTATTCTTCCCCGGCATGAAGCACGGCGCGTTCATCTCCGAAGTGCCACGCGATGGCGTCGATGTCTTCTTTTTGTTGATTGGTAAGTTTGATCATGGGTTGATCCATGGTAAAAAGCCCGGCGCGTTAGGCCGGGCGGACGTATGGGGCGCCAGGCACTCTCGCCTACTGCCACTATGACTTTTGCGGTTTTGCGGCAGGTTTGGCGCCACCCCGCCTGAGGTTCAGGAAGCTGGCTCAAACTTGATCGAGAGCTGGATCTGGTCTTCCATGATCCTGAGCTGTGCTTCAGTGGGTTGCTTGATGCGGCCCCACTGCGAGATCGTTTTCCCGGCTTGACTTGCGATAGCTTTCCCCTGCTCATAGATGGCGTAAGCCTTGAGATAGTCCTTCATGCAGGGGATACGGCTCACGAAGTTCTTCGATAGCTCATCTTCCATCCGCTCGAACTCGTCATAGAAAGCGCATTTGAACTCAAGCGCCTTCGGGCCGGTGAAGCCCATGGCGAGAAGGCAGAATCCTTTGCGATCCATGTAGTAAACCGGGGTTTTGCGCTCTGTATTGCCTATGTGCCTGATTTCAAAGGTATCCCCAAAATTGGGGCCACGGAGTTCGGGAGCTTTCTTGAGCAGATCCTCGATGTCTCGTAAGACGTGGTCATGTCTTTTCCCGAAGTACTCCGCGACGGTGCGGCTGGAAACGACGGGGCGGCCGTCGACGATGGTGAGTGCAGTATGAATACTCATGCGCGTGCTGCCTTTTTGTTGAAGAAAGATTCGAACCGGGCTCGCATGTGTTCGGGAACTTCCCCGAGCTCATGGGCCATATAAAGGTGATAGGCGGCGAGGCCAGTCGTGAGTTGAAACTCTTCGCTGTCTGCGGGGAGCTTCGTCGCAATATCCATGAGGATCGAAAACTCTGAGCTGTTATTCATCGCGGCGAACTCTCGCTCTGAGTTCTCATCACTGATGAGCCTTGCAAGCGCAAGAGCGAACGCCGTCTGGCGCTCATTGAGGTCTTTGGGTTTCAAGGAGAATCTCCAAAAGAAAAGGCCCCGGATCTCTCCGAGGCCTTGGTTGATAACTGGCAGTTGTTTACGCCACTTACTGAAGGATGTGCTTGATCATTGCTTCGCCAAGCACCTTTACGGTTTCAATGGTGAGCGGAACCGATTTTTCTTTGGCAAACGCCTTTAGCTTGTCAATGAATCCATCGGCGCGAAGATTCTCGAGAAGCGAGTACCCCGCGAGCGTAAGTGAAGGATTAGCGGAGAAGCTAATCTGGAAGAATCCGTCAACGCTTTCGGACACGTAAATACCATCCAAAAAACCGCCGCTTTGAAGCAGTTTAACGTGCTCGAAAACTACTCGCGTGGCGGGGTCAATGTGAGCGGCCCGCCTCTCTGAAAGGAGTTGACCTTCCTTCCATTGAGCTAAAGAGTTTGCGTCCTCGACGAATTCTTGAATCGTTTCAGATTCGACGTGCGCGAGGATAGTCCTCATCAAATTCCAATCAAGTTTCATGATGCTCCCTTAACAATCTCGCCTATGACCACTGGGATGCTCGCTTTGATGAATTCCCATGAAAGCGAGACGCCTGCTTTTTTGGCCCTTCCCTTGATCCGATCCCATACATTTTGATCACGGAGGGCGTCTAAAAGATCGTGGCCCTGCATCGTAATGAAAATTCCGCGAAGATCCCAATAGACAAATTTTCCATTTTCGTCTCTTTGAATTTCACAATGTTTAAGGATCCCGGCATCCACCAGAATTTCGAAATGCCCTAACAATTCATTAGGAGCACCATCATCCGGGCTGTTGATAGAAAATTCATCACGATATCTTTTCTCTTCTATGTAATCCTTCAGTTTCCCTTCTTCGACCAGCTCAAGGATTTTGCGGACTACATTCCAATTTCTCTTCATGATTCGGTCTCCAAAAAGGCGGCGGCACCTCTCAGATAGCCGCCTATATGATTACGCTGCCTGATGGCTCAGCCAGTGTTTGTAGCAAGGGAGCTCCTTGACGCTGTATCCGATCTTGTCGAGAGAGGCTTCAAGGGTCAGCCAGTTGAAGTCGTGGACGGCTTCCCACATGGATGCGGCGTAAGGAGAATCAACGCTCCGGAGGAAGTCGACATAGCGCTCGAGGTTTGCGCGGTGGAGGTAGCGCCACGTGTAGACGAGAGACCGTAGTTCCTCCATAAAGTGCGCCTTGACGGTGTAGTACTTCGGCGGGATCTGCTCATCGTGGTATGTGGTGCTTTCGATGCGCTTGATCTCTTCCTCTTCGTGCTTGAGCCACTCAGCGCGGGTTTTGACGGGCACTGTCTGGATGAAAGCGAGTGCGGCTTCGAAGTCCTTCTTCTGCAGGCAGGTGTACCGCGGTATGCGGAAATGGTCCTTGAGGGCGGAGTAGATCACGCGGAAGTTCTTCGGAGCTCCGGATGCGCGGCGTCCGACTGCCTTCTGAATCTCGCGCTGTTGAGCTTCGTCGATGTAGTCGGGGCCAGCGTAGTAGCCCTGCTTGCGGATAGCGGGAAGCACCTCAGAGGTGACCCAGCGCTTGAAGCGCTTGGCGCTCTCCAGCTTGGAGCCGAAGATCAGAGCATAGAGCCCGGACTCGTTGACGCAGTTGACGGTTTGCTTGCCGCCAGCGGTGTCGATCTCGACCTTGATAAGGTCTTCAGGGTCGACGTGCTGGGCGACAGCATCTCGGGCTCTTTTATAACCGAGAGCGTTGCAGACATCTAGAGCGATGAAAAGCGGCGCATCGGCTGTGCCAAAGGTACGAACGGGAAGATTCTCAAAAGAGAAAGTCGTAAGTGCAGACATAAAAGTCTCCGTATGCAGATTTTGTCGATCTGCTCGCATCGACGCCAATCGATGGCGGGCAGGCTTGCAGGTTGGCGTACCGCTCATACGGAAGCGGCCCTCCTAAGAGGCCCGCAAGCCCGCCCATAAAGGAGACTTGCAAGGGGGCGGTGAAACGCCGCTCCCTTTGGCTAAGATGAAAAAAGCCGCTTCCAACGGTCGGCGGCTTCATCTTGCGCCGTATGACTCGGGACGCCAATCCCGTCCCCGTCGCTTTCACGGGGCAGGAGAAGTATACCCGATGCCAAGGCGCTGTCAAAGTACTTGTTCTCCGTGAGATCATTACAGCCGTTCCCCTCAGAACGTCTGAATAACCCCACGGAGGAATTCTTAATGGCCTCGCCTATCACGCTTGATTCATGGATCAAACACCTCAAGGAAAAGACAGGCAGCGCGGAATGTCCGTTCTGCCATCACCAGGACTGGGAAGTCCAGTGCGAGCCGGACGGCTCTGCCCTTGAGTCACGCATACTTGATCAGTCTTTCGTCAAGGAACTGAATGACGCATTCTTATCAGTCGCGGACAGCTATGAGTCGGCAAAGAAAGGCGAGGATTCACCGCCACCACCTCAACTCACTCCTCCAACGTATCTCTCAAGCATTCTCGTCGTTCGTTGTAAACACTGCGGCTACATCACCCTTTTTAGCCGAAAAGCGCTGACGGAGGGATGATATGGCTCAGGGCCTTGGCAACACGATGAAAGCGATTGAGGGAATGATTGGGAAGGCAACGGAGCGTCTTCTGATGTCAGACCTTTCAAACCTTACCGCAACAGCTAAACAGCAACTTATCGAGGATGTAAAACGCGCCGTTCTAGACTCGAATCAGTTTCGCGCCGATCTTGCGAAGATCATCGCGGATGACTTCGCGGCCAGAATCAACGCGTCGTGGAAAGAAAAGCTCAAGTCGGCATTCTGCTTCATAGGGTGGGTGGTTACGTTTCTAGTCGCACTAATCGGAGCTATAGACCCCCTTAAGGTTATGGTCGGGAACTGGCTCCTAAAGCTGGCTTCATGAAAAAGAAAGCCCACCGATCTAACGACCGGCCAGCATTAGGTTCAAGCCGTCTCCCGGAGAAGCCTTAAATCACTCTCTCGACCCTGAAAGGGGCTTGAATCTGAAGCGTGAAGAGACCTTTTTACCAACGCGGTTAAATTGGTCGGTCATTTTGATGACGCCTGCCTAAGCGCGCATCCACGTGGGAGGCGGTTTTCACGACCAGTCAGCAAAATCCGCCAGGAGCCCTCGCCCCGGATGGGGCGGGGAGGAATGGCGGCTAATCGGTTGTCTGATTCTCAATGTATTTTTTAAGAACTTCCAGGGAAGCTCCGCCTACTGAACAAGCAAAGTAGCTGCGCGACCAAAACAGCCCTGTTTTGCCTCCTTCAAGAATCCCTGGATATTCCTCGCGTATCTTTCGAGACGAACGCGTTTTAAAGCGGTTCACCATCTCGCTGATGCTAACCTTTGGAGGATAGCTCACGAGCAGATGTACGTGATCCGCTTCCCCGTTGGCCTCCAGGAGGCTGCAGCCTAAATCTTCGGCCGCGATTTTTAGGGCAGCAAGCACGCTTTCGAGCACTTCCGGCGTCATCACTTTTCGCCGGTATTTCGTTGTGAAGATCAAATGCACATGGAGTTTCGTCACGCTGTGACGCGCTCTTTCGTAGTCGTCGAACATCGAAATTCTCCTTGACCGCTAATGCTTAATTATGATAATATCATAATATTTTTTAAAAATAAATTCATTTGACCGCCACATGCTCCGTGCTGCGAAATTCCGCATCTACCCAACTGCCGCTCAGGAAGCTTTTCTCTGGGCACAGTGGGGTGCTGTCCGCAAGTGCTGGAACATGGCGCTCTTCCTGAAGAAGCATTACTACCGTACGCGGGGCGTATCGCTAGACCTCATCCACGAGATCAAGCCACTCATCGCCAGAGCCAAGAAGTCGAAGAAGTACGCATGGCTCAGGGAATACGATTCGATGGCGCTTCAGGAATCGGTGCGGAATCTCAACAAGGGCTACCGCGCTTTCTTTGATGGAAGAGCAGGCTTTCCGCACTACAAGTCCCGCAGAGGGCCGCAGTCGAGCTATCACTGCACCAACGTCTCCGTCGGCCCCAACTACGTGCGCGTGCCGAAAATGGAGCCGATCAAGGCTCGGATTCATCGGGAGGTCGTCGGCAAGGTGAAGAGCATCACGCTTGAAGCCGATGCCGCCGGCGACTACTACGCCGCCGTCCTCTGGGAAGATGGTCTTGCTGAAAAGGAACCTCTGAAGGAGATCTATGAGGATCAGGTCATCGGCATCGATGTCGGCATCAAGGATCTCCTCACGGAATCGAACGGACGCAAGGAACCGAACCCGAGGCATCTGAAGCACGCCCGCAAGGTGCTGCGCCGCAGATGCCGGCAGTTTTCAAGAACTCAGAAGGGCAGCCGCCGGCGCGAGAAGGCGCGCCGCAGGCTCGCACGCGCGCATAAGCGCGTGGCGAATGCCCGCACCGACAACCTTCACAAGGTCTCTTCGCGACTCGTGAACGAAAGTCAAGCGCTGGCTGCGGAGAGTTTAAGAATCATCAACATGCTGAAGAACCACCACCTGGCGGAGTCGATTGCTGATGCCGCCTGGGGCGAGCTCTTACGAATGATTGCCTACAAAATGAAGCGGGAAGGAAAGTACTTCATACTGATCGATACTTTCTATCCCTCTTCAAAGACGTGCTCCTGCTGCGGCTTCAAGCTTGAGAAGCTTGATCTTGCTACGCGCGAATGGACGTGCCCGCACTGCGGCGCTCACCATGACCGCGACGGCAACGCTGCAGCCAACATCCGGGCTGAAGGCATCAGAATACTGAGGGCGGAGGGGCTACCCGTCCTGCGGAGAGAAATGTCCTCTCCAAATGCTCGCTGAGGTCGTGTAAATCCCGGAGACATCCGGGTTGTGACCGAAGAAGCGAGAAGCCTCGCCCAATTCGAAGAATTGGACGGGGAGTAGTCACTGACAGGCGGCATCAAGATGAAGCCCCCGGGCGGGGCTGAAATCCAAATTAAGTTTGGGGTTTATGATGATTTTTTACTCTTCATTCTGGCGGCCCCTTTTTAGCTGATGACGACGGACTGACGGTCTTCGAGGGCCGCGCCGGGGATGTCCTCACCGGCCTTGAGGGCCTTCTTGAGGACAACCTTGTCCGGATCGACCTTGGTCACGACGCGCTTGAAGGCGTCCGGAAGCGCGTCGAGGTCGAAGACGTAAACGGCCTGAGACTTACCGATGCGGACGGATGCCATGACGCCCTTGACCTTGCCGCCCATAGCCTCGAGGGCGGGCATCATGTATGCCTTAAGGCGCGCGGATTTGCCCTCCAGTGCCTTGCGGCGCTTTGCGAGGCGGTCTTCTTCGGCCTTGATGGCTTCGGCCTCGGCTTCGAGCTCGCGCACGTAGCAGGCCGTGCCCTCGAGCTTTTCGGCGGCTTGACCCTGGTATTCGGCATAGGCGGCAAGGGCTTCGCCATCGACCTCGCCAGTGTCCGGGTCGGCGTCGAGGCGGTCGAGGAGTTCGCGGAGTGTGCTCGGGATTTCGTAGATTTTCATTTTGAGTGCTCGCAAAAAAGCCCCGGTGGTTGACCGGGGCTGAATGGTTGTTAGAAGGGCATGTCGTCATCGACTGGCGGATCAGGCGGCATAGAAGCTGCGCTGGAGGTCTGTGCCTGCGTTCCTCCGTCAAGCTTGCGCACCGCCTTAGGATGCTCCTTCAGGTTCTTAAGAAGCGCGGGGATAGCCGTGGCTTCAGTCGCGCCCGAATCGATCTCCTTAGCGGTTCGACCGGTGGCCGGATCGAATGCGCGTCGGATCGTCATGTCGTTGGCGATCTTTACCTCCCCTAGATAGAGGTATTCGCGGGGCTCTGCTTCAAGGACGAGGCCGATTGGCTTTCCTTCGATCGCCTTTCCGCGATAGCCCTTCACGATCTCGCCTTTCATGGTGCGTACCTTGCCTTCGACCCATTCGACCGACTCGGTTTTGGAGCAAAAAAGCATGGACTGGAAGATACCCATACCAAAAGCCTCTTCGCCGTCGCTTTTGACGATGCAAAGCGAGAGCCACGCCGTGGCTCCATCATTCGATTCGAAGTAAAACCGGAGCATCGCGGCTCCGTTCTTCGTTTCGTACTGCTCTGCCTGTCGGATCTTTCCTTTGTAAGCCCCAGTTTCAAAGATGCGGGCCGGGGTTTCACTCCTGATGGCAGATGCCTTGTCGGCCTTGATAGTTCCGATGATCATCTAGTTTCCTTTGCCGATTCTTCGGCGGGTGTTGAAATTCCGTAGTACTCGCAGATGGCCTTATCTACCGCCGCGAGGTCGTTGTCGATGACGTCTTCATCGAAAAGCCCCATGGGGGATTTGACCGTGTCGCTGCCGGAGTTGTGAGTGCGGAAGCCGTAGCGGCCGCCGTCAACGATGGTTCGCAGGACAGTAGTAAACATGCCTTCGACGACGATCTTTTCTGAAAGCATCTTCCCCAGTGTCTTTATTCTGGTCGTCCCGTCCTCGTCCGTTTGCGTGTGGGCGAGGACATAAACACGCTTGTCCGGCCCGAGCTCGCTTGCGGCCTTGGCAATGTCGAAGCCCGCGCCGCCGATGGCCGTAAACTTGTCGTAGCCCTTTACGTCTCGCGTGGCCATGAACATACTGGCTAGCACATACTGCCAGTCATCGATGATGATGATGTCCTGCGGGGCGCGGTGCATGGCAGTTACGATTTTCGCCGCATCAGCGCAGACAAAGATATTTCCGCCGTCGCCCTTGGTGCGTACTTCCTTCCACCCATTCGAGCGGAAGGGGAGGGGCTTGCGTACTGGCTGAATCAGCAGGCACTTAGCCGGGTCCAAGTTGCGCAGGGAAGCGGTCTTACCGCTCCCCGACTCTCCGAGCACTAGTGTTCCGTAGCTCATGTATGATTCTCCATGTGGTTAAAACGCGAAGACTTCGCCGAAATCGTTCAGTTCCTCGGCGTTGTCTTCGTCTTGACCAGAGGTGTGGGCCGAAGCACGTTCTGCTTCCCACACCTCTTTTGCTTTCTGCTCGTCGTCCGGATCGAAGAAGTCCGGAGAGACCGAGAGGAGGTAGCTTTCGCCCTTCTGGGGGGCGAAGTCGCTAGCGGTAGCGGTAGCGTTCATTTGAACCACCTTTCTAGCAGGTATTTCAGGAAAGCAAAAAGCCCGCCTTGAGAGACGGGCCTTGCGGGATTTTTGTGCGGGTGAGCGGGGATCATGCTGCGCTCTCCTTAAAGTCGTTCAAGCTGTCCTGCACGTACTGGAGCATCCACTCGACCCACTCGCGGTAGATCTTCTGATTGCCGTAGTCGTACATGCCGGGGTATGCGGCATCGATGGCTTTTTCGCAGTCGCCCCTAGAAACCTCAGTTCGACCCTCTTCAAAGAAGAGCATTTCGGAGAGCTCCTGAGCGATGTCCTGCACGTCGTAGGGCGGATCGTCATCGCCGGGCACCCAGCTCGGGTCGTAGCCGATGTTCATTTTTCGGCCTCCATCTCCATGTATCCGAGGTTGCGTCGCGACTCGAGCGCTACGGACTTGCAAAACGCTGCTAGCGTCTCGATGCATTCCGATTCCTTTTGCGGATCGAGGCCAAAGCACGCGCCTAAGGCGATTACGTGCACCAGGCTCAGATCGTCGCCGAGTCTCCTTTCGATCTCTCTTGAAACTTCCTTCCAATCCATGTATAGGCAGGGGTCTCCCCAACTGCCGTAAAGCAACTTGTTCCGCAAGTCCGAAACAAGCTCGCGGGCCGTTTCTGTATCGGTAAGCATGTGTGCTCCTTAGCGCGCAGCGCAGTAGGCGATGAATCGCCAAAAAAGTTCATTGAGCCCGAAGAGGATGACCGCACTGACGATGCCGATCGGGAGTGCGGCAAGCTGAGCCCGGCGCTCGGCGTTCAGTTCGCTGCGGCTGAAGCCCTTGGCCGGGCGTCCCGTCAGCGTGTCGAGCAGAAATTCGGTGAACTTGCTCATTTCCGTCCTCTCATCTGGTGAGCAAGCGCAGCACCCGCGGCGAAGGCAAACCCCTCGCGGTCTTCAATGCCTTCGTCGATGTCGAGGAGCTGCTGAAGGTGCCCGCGAAGAAGTGCCGTTATTTCCACGTCGGCCGTGTAGTTCGCGCGGTGAATGACGCTGCGGAAGCCCTTGCAGGCAAGCCACATGTCGGAGCTGTCGAACGTCCGGAAATCGACGGGCGCTTGATAGGTGCTCATTTCGTTCTCGCAAAAGAAAAGCCCCGGCGCTTGCGGCGTCGAGGCTCTATAGGTTTGATCCCCTTCGGAGTAAGGTAGAGAAGTCCGGTGACAAGGACGTTCTTTAACCCAAACTCCGAAGGAGGAAAGATGTCTGTTAAGACAGAACTGGAAGAAGCCATCATCAATCGGCAGGTGGTGCGCTTTGTCTACGACGGGCTTCAACGCGAAGTTGAGCCCTTTTTGCTCGGCACCACCACCGCAGGGCGTGACGCGCTGCGCGCTTACCAAACAGCAGGCGGTAGCAGGTCAGGCAAAGTGCCCGAGTGGCGCGTGTTTTTGCTCGACAAAATCGTTGGCCTAACCACATGCCAAAAGCAATTCTCCGGTGAGCGACCGCTCTACAACCCCGCTGACGAAGGTATGCAATCCATCGGCGTTCATATTTAGCCTGAGCGCCGCAGTTACACGGCCCCGGCGGAAGCGCGGGGCCGTTGTGAACTGCACAATCGCTGTCGTGTTGAATCATGGTGTTCTCCATTCAGATTCAAGTCTCCTCCCGGAGAAGCCTTAAATCACTCTCTCGCTCCGAGAAGAGGCTTGAATCTGAGGTCTCCTTCGGTGCGAAGATATGAACGTCGGACTCCCATTCGACACTCCGTATCAACTCACCGAAGGAGGTGTAATGACAAAAGAAATAAAACTCGGACAGTGGGTCGAGTATCTGAACCGCGTTACTGGCGGTTTTCGTTGTTCCGTTTGCGGTCACCAAAGATGGGAAACTCAAACTAACGGAGATGTCGTTGACGACATCATCTTGACAACCATCACTGATTACGGATCAATCGATGATCCTCCTGAGCCGCCAAAGATCACTGACGGCGTTATTGCTATGCGCTGCGCCGTGTGCGGTCACGCTCTCTTCTTTGATCGTCTTTTCGTTGAGGAGAAGATCAATGGCAATGAATGAATTCGAGGTAACCCAAAGACCATGGAGCCCCACGGAAATTCGCCAAGTAGTTGCGGAAGAGGTCAAGTCCCCGTTGAGTGAGTTTGTTACCAAACACACCTTTAATACGGTGGTCACGATTGCTCTTGCGGCTTTCGCGGGCGTATTTGCCATCATTGGCTGGCTTCATTCGTGAAGCCGCGCGAACGTTTCAACCAACAGGAACATGAGTGGAAATTCAGCGGCGAGCATCAGCGAGATGGCCAAACACCATTTCAAGCCAGTAGGTATTGACTTGACGAAGTTGGTATTCGCCAAATTGCTCCACGCTCGAACCATTCCCCAAACCAAAACGGTCATCGGGAAGATGCAAGCTAGGAGCTTCAATCCGAAAATCAGGTACTCCATGTAACCTCCAGTAAGCCAACCTGAGAACCCTCGAAGGAAGGTGCTCAGGTTGGCTTATTTTGTAAACAGGAAAACAAAGCCCCCGCACCATTCGGTACGAGGGCTGAATGTCGCTACGGCAGATTGCTATCTCTAGTCCGTAGAGGCCTGCTCACTTAAGGGCAGGACTTAGACCCCGGCAGACTCTGCTGTTGCGGGAACACAGTCAACACTACTTCTTTCCCTTTTGTGGCGGAGTAGCCCTCTCTCGAAGATTCGCGAGCTGGTCCGCCTTCCGCTGATTAGAGCCCGCATTGACAATGACAGCCACAACCCCGTCTTATTTAAGTATCTAACGGTAGCGTCTCGATCGCGAATTGTTTGTCGTTCGAACTCGTACTGAGTTGAAAGCTCTTTTATGACAAAAGACACCAACTCTGGGTTGATCCTTTGAATTGCCTCCAATTCCTGAGCGGGGGGCAAAGGGCTGTTGTCGACGCGAACCACTGTCTGGCTCTCGCGTCCAGTTGGGTCCTTATCGCGTTGCGCTGCTTGTATTTGAGCCATTTGCTGTACTTCTGAGCTTCGATTTCAGAGGAGAGACGATCTTCTTTGAACTTTGAGCCAGTCTCTGTCTAGAGTCCAGAAAAGGAGTTCTACTCAGTGGCTGGTATCTAGAAGCTGTTGCGCTTCCGATATACCCAAGCCCCTGAAACAAGCGCTTGATGGTTTCGGTCATAGTCGCAATCCAGAGTGATAGAGAAGGCCGCCACTATGGCAGCCCTCCGCATAGTATCGCAGGCTTCAGCAGAAGCGCAATGGGATAGGGTGAAAGGACACACTCTTGCGGCCTCGTTGGAAGCCGCAAGGTTTGGCCTTTCCCTTGAGGCGCGGGAAGGTCAAAACCTGCATACGCGCCTCAAGGGTCGAAAGGGGCTGTACCCCCTTTCACTGCTCCGGTCTGCCCGTGTGCGTTTTTGTCCGCTCGGCGGGAGGTACTAGCTCCGCGCCTTGAGGCTTTCCTTCGCCCGTCTGACTAATCATCATCCGGTGCACCTCACCGCCTTTCGGGCGGGGGTGGAATTGCTTTCGAAAGGCTTTGTTGCCTTATCGACAAGACAAACTTTACACATGCAATGAAGGAAAAGCAAGTTTAATTTGCCTATCAAACCGTTCTCAGGCAAGTTTTGTTTGACTATGGTCAAAAAAAGGCCCGCTCTGGGCGGGCCATGGATAAACGGAAAGCAATCAGGCTCTGAAGCCGTTGAAGACAAAAATTACACGACCATGGATGTGGGCTCCGTCTAGTTCATCTCTCGACAGAGTCGTAGGCGGATAGGAAGCGTTGTCCGAAATGAGGGTGAGAGAGCGATTTAGGTTGATCTGCACGCGTTTGATGAACACATCGTCACCGTTTACGAAGACATAAATGCCGTCGCCTCGCGCTTCTGTCTGGTGAGTATCTACAAGCACTAGCCCGCCTCTAGTAATGGTTGGTTCCATGCTATCGCCCGACGCGCTAATGATCTCAAATTGGCCGTCCCGGATTCCGTGAACCCCGGGCAAGGACCTTAAAAAGTCATCAGAAAACTGCATCGCGCCAACGCTATTGGCTTGAACTGAAGGCGATCCCGAACCACAAGATCCGTATGCGTCTAAGACAGGTACCACAGTCCAGCCATCTTGCTGAGGAACGGCGTTCATGCCGGTTGCCGGTACGTAAGTGGGGGCCTCGTAGTCTTCGTCGCCCGTAATTTGACCCGGCGTTACCCCTAAGAAATCCGCAAGCTTTGAAAGCTTTTCTAATCGTGGATTCCCCTTTGTTGCCCATCTCTGTACTGCTTGGCGCGTTACGCCAAGGGCGTCTGCTACCTGTGCATGGGTTAGCCCTTTGGCGCGCAGGATAGTTTGCAAGTTGTTCGACATAAATCCTCCACTCGCTAGTGTCAGAAAAGTTTGCTTGCGCCGCAAGCAAATTAATCTTGCGCTATACTTTGCTCTAAAGCTAGAATTGCTTGCTTTTAAAGCAAAAAACGCCATGACAGACATCAGCACAAAACAAGCCGATAACGCCGTTCAAAAGGCGGTAGAGAAGATGGGGAGCCAAAAAGCCTTAGCAAAGGTTTGCACCCCTGAAGTTTCAAGACAAGCGGTCGCTTTTTGGATAAAGCTCGGATACGTGCCCGCAAAGCATGTGCCAGCCGTCAACCTCGCAACAGGGATCCCTAGAAGTGAATTAAACCCGCTCTTTAAGTGAGTTCGCCAATGGGCATGAACGCGATTAATTGGATGGCAAAACAGAAGACTGGCGACGACAAATCTAAGTCGGCGCTCTTTTGGCTCGCCTTCCATATGAACGATAAGACGGGAGAGTGCTTCCCCTCGATCTCGACCCTTCAGGCGGAGATGGAGGTTAAGTCAGACAACACCGTTCGAAGCGCGTTACGCCGCCTTCGCGATGCCGGGCTCATTTCGTGGGAGCGCGAGACGAGAGATGGGGTAACCGTCAAAACCAAATACCGCCTGCACATGCATGGGTCAATGACTGCGGGTACCTCAGCAGATAAGGGTACTTCAACCATTGCGGTACCTCAACCATTGAAGGGGGGTGCTTCAACTGTTGAGGGGGGTACTTCAACCATTGCGGGAGGGGTCCCTCAACCATTGCGTACGAACATGGAAATAGAACAGGGAATTAACAAGGAAGCTAACAGTACTTCTATGCGCACTTCCGGGAATGCGACTTACGTCGTCGCATCTGCGCAAGCGCAGACGCCATATCCCGAAGACTTCGACAAGTCTCTTTTCGAAGAGGCTGAAAGAGAAGCACACGGCTTTCCCGACCCGATTCCTGAACCCCCGGCACTGCCTCCTGTTGAACCACCTTCCGCACCCGCGTCGAAGCCGAAGATGGCCTACCCGCCCTGCCAGTACGAGAAGGTAGTCGAGCTCTATCACTCCAACTGCAGAGGTCTTCGCCGCGTCATGGCGATCACCGATGTCCGGAAGCGGACGATCAACGCCCGGTGGAGGGAGTTCTGCAAGGAAGACAACCTCCAAACCACGGCTGAAGTCCTCGACAGCTTCGACTGGTTCTTCCAAGAAGTCGCCAAAAGCCGCTTCCTCATGGGCTTCACACAACCCGGCCCCGGAAGAGACCTCCCCTTTAAAGCCGATTTCGACTGGCTCATGCGCCCCAACAACTTCCTAAAAGTCTGCGAAGGAAAGTACACAAATGGCCCTCAGAAGTAAGTTCCGCCCCTCTGATGACGCTCCGGCCGACGACACCATGTCCGGCCCGGAAGACCCGGCAAACCTTCCGACCGTCAACCAGTTCAACGCCCGCGCATGCTCCGACGGCATCTATCGCAACAAGTGGGGATGCCACTTCTGCAGCGTCGAGGGATGCGGCCTCGTTTCCGACATGGTTCTTGGCGGCAAGGAGCTTTGCGTTTTCCACGCGGCCGCTCAGCGCTGCACGTCTGAGATGACCGAAGTGCTCCACAAGTATCAGCCGCTCATCATCCTCGCGAAGGCTTACGACAAGACTTCCGACGTAGACCGCACTGCAGCTGACGGGGAGAAAACCTTCAACGCCGCGACCGAAATCTTCGAGCAGTTCCGGGCCCTGGTTGAACAGTCCGAATTCAATCTGATTCCCTACTACGTCTCGGACGCTCAGGGCTATCGCTATGAGCGCTTCAAGGACGAGCCACTGCCTATCCGCCGCTCCGACCTGAAGCCGGGGCAGCGCTTCGTGTCGCCCTTCGCCTACGTGCACCTCCTTTGCCTGATGCACGCTAACGCGATCTACGACGAGAAGAAGGCTCAGCGGGACAAACAGCCCCGCGCCGCCAATCCGGAACAGACGAAGCTCGCGAAGCTCAGCGCCCGCATCAAGTCTCTGGGGGCCACGTGGGCAAAGAAAAAGTCCAACAACTACGACAACGGGGAGTGGTTCTGATGACCTTCTGGGAGAAATTCACGCTCTTCACGATCGCCGTGAATCAAGCGCTCTTTGCCCTCAACAGTTGGATGAACGGCAAGGGCCAAAGCGCGCACGACACCACCACTCGGATGCTCTTGCGAAAGATTCTCGTAAGGCTCGAGGAGCTTTCGCGCAGCTCAAATGCCGCCGAAAAGCCGTCTGCAAAAGGGCAAGGGAACGTCCAGTCGAGAACGGCAGACGACGAAAAGCCCGATTCAGGGAACTCTTGAACCGTCCCGAAGTAGAGCTTGCATCGGGCCAAGACAAACCCCGGAACCCAAATACGACGCATCTGCAGGTTTTTGGCTCCGTGATCAGCGTAAACAAAAAGAATTTTATGACCGGATATTTCTCGAATAGAGCAGTCGATCTGAGGCATTTGACTTCGAAAGATAGAGAGCGCAAGCAAGCAGCCAATGATCGCGGCAATTGCGCCGCAAGCATTCAGCAATTCCATTTTTGAAATTCCTCCGTGAGGTGGTTATTGGGAGTTCTGGGGAGAACGCCTCAATCATCTCACGGAGGTTCCTCGCCTCGGAACCTCGCCATGACCTACGAAACAAAAGTCGCAATCGCCAAAGCCATCGTCCGCTTCATGGACTTCTTCAGGGAGTTCTTCGCGGAGTTCGGCCCGTACATCGTCACGGCCTTCGCGTGCATCAACGCCGCGCTTGCCGGGATCGGCTTCTTCACCTATGAGGGCCGCTCCATTCTGGTGCTCGCAGGTCTCCTCGTGGGCTTTGTGCTAACCCTTGCCGCTGCGCTTTTCTGCCTCGTGCAGACAGTCGTGCATGCCTACATCTATGCCCTCAAGAAATGGGTTTCAACCACGATCTTCCAACTGAGGAACATCAATGGCTGAATGCCTACGCTGCACCCGCTGCGGGAAGCTCGACCCGCTGCCGAAGGGCGACCCTCGCCGCCTGCAGTCCGGGCAGTGGGGAATGTTGGCCCGAGGGCTCTGCTACTGCGAGCTCCTTGGGCCTTCCGGCTATCGACGCTTCCGCTCAGTCGAGTCAAGAGACGAGTGCAGGTACTTCAAGCCGGAGACCGACCAAGACCGCATAGCCCGCCGCTTTGAAACCGTCCGAATCCTCCGCGCCGCATTCGACAAATGGCGCATCGATAAGCAACTCAAAGCCAAACAAGCAAAGGACAAAAAATGACGCTCAAGAAAGTCTCTCGTCTCATGCCCATCGATCCGCCTTCCATGGAACGCGCGCCGAAGCGCCTGCCGTTCACTTTCACCGAGGTGGACATCGACGACATCTCCACCTATCCGCCTGAAGGTGCCGCGCTCTTCTTCGTCCTAAAAGAAGGAGCCTGGGATCGCTTCTACGGCGAACGACGCGGTTTTACGATCTTCGCTGACCTCTATGGGCTGACGTTCAAACTCGATCAGATCAAAGCATGGAGCCCAGCCGGCTTTACGAAGTATGAAGAACGCACTCGAGAGGAGAAGAAAGTCCGTGGTTAAGCTCAACATTCCCGGTACGCCTCAGGGCAAGGCACGTCCGCGCTTCTCTCGCACCGGCCACGCCTATACGCCCGATGAAACCCGTCGCTACGAGGCCCGTGTAGCCGTTCTTGGCAAGTACGCGATGTGCAACCGAGACATCATGCGCGGGGCAGTCAAGGTTTCTATCCTCGCAGCCTTCCCGGTTCCCGCTTCGTACTCCCAGAAACGACGTGCAGCCTGCCTGCAGGGCAGCGAACGCCCGGCCAAGAAGCCCGACATGGACAACGTCATCAAAATCATCTGCGACGGCCTGAACGGCATCGCGTGGAAGGATGACGCTCAAGTCGTCGAGGTCACCGCCTCCAAGACCTATGCCGAATTCCCTTCCGTCACCGTCTACATCGAGGAGCTCGAATGATCGACCCATACTTCGAACGCCGCCTTGCCAACTGGACGCGATACATCCGAGGCGGCAACGGGCCCGCCGGAATCTCGGCCACCTATCAGGCAATGGCCGCGCTCCGCCTCTATGGCCCCAATGCGCCCGCAGAATCCGAGAGCCAGGGTGCGCCCGGAGCAACGGCCATCGACGTGCGGGACGCCGAAAAGCTATGCGCCGCCTATGCAGGCCCGTGGATGACCCCGCAGGAGAAGAAAGCTCTCCGTCTCAAATACGGCCTCGGGCTCTCCGATATGACCTGCGCCCGCCGCATCCGCGTGGGCTATCGCTTCTTCCTGAAGCAGTTCGAAGCCATCGTCAGAAAGTTTCAGCGAATCGTCGAGACAAATTTCGACGAATCCGATGTATAATGACGTCACAGTTTGAACACCGCTACTTCTACGTACGCGAGACAATGATCCCGGTTGGGATCTTTGCCGTACCCGGAAGGAACACAAGCCCGCTCAGAGATGACCGGGCTTTTTTGATGCGCAACGAATAAACTATACACACTAAGTATTGACAGGTATGCATAAGGTGTGTACAATTACTCCTGTGCAATAGCGCGCTTCGAAAACTAGGAGTGAGCATGAATTACGTTGTCGCGATCGAGCCGGGAGATGCAGAAAATCCCGACTTTGGCGTCATCATCCCCGACCTTCCCGGTTGCTGCTCTCAAGGGGACGATCTCGATCAAGCCATCCGGAATGCGACTGAGGCCGCAGGGCTCTGGCTTGACACCGCCTTCGATGAGGGAAGATCGGCTCCGAAGGCCACTCCGTTTGCCACGCTTTATGCCGAGCATCCGGAATGGCGCGACTGGATTTGGGCGGCTGTTGATGTAGATCTCAGCAAGCTCAGCGATAAGGCCGAACGTATCAACATCACCATCCCTCAGCGCGTGTTGCGCCGCTTGGATGCCACAGCTCGTGCGGCTGGCGATTCAAGATCGGGCTACATCACGCGCATGGTTATGAGCGGAAATTGGTCATAATTAACCATCCGAGGCCTCTCAGGCGCTAGTCACTCGGATACCAAAGGGCTTCTCTCCGGAGAGGCCCTTTTCTTTTGGAGGGCCGCCATGACAGCCAAGAAGACGACCCCGAAGAAGACGGGCCGACCTACCAAATATTCTGCGGCTCTGGCTGAAAAGATTTGCGACCTCATCCGCGAGGGAAGCTCTCTGCGCAAGATTGCAAAGATGCCCGGCATGCCCGCTGTGGACACAATGCGGAAGTGGAAGGACATGTATCCCGACTTTCTCGCACTGTCCGCGCGCGCGCGAGCCGAAAGCGCCGCTCTGTATCGCGAAAAAGCTCTGCAAGTGGCGCAAGAGTCCGCAGATGTGGCAGCCAAAATTCTGCGTGGAGATTTGACAAATTCTCTCGGTGATCAGGTGTATGACCTTCCGAGGGGTTATGTCGAAGCGCAGAAGCTTTTGATTCAAGAGCTGAACCGAGAAGCCGCCCTCCGCGACGACCGCAACTACGGTGATCGCCGGCGCGTTGCCGTTACCGGCGCAGATGGCGGTGCAGTCAAGATTGAAACGAAGCAGGTCACCTCGCTTTCAAACGAAGAACTGCTAGAAATTGCTCGTATGGAGCTCCCCGAAAATGAAGGAGAAGATCGATAGGGCTCTGATTCTCGCTGCGCGTCATGAGCTTAGAATCCGCGCAGCGCGTCAAAGTCTTTCGAACTTTGTCCTTGAAACCACTCCCGGATACCAAATGGGGTGGGTACATCGCGAAATCTGCGATGAGCTTGACGGGTTTCTGCAAGACGTCGCAGATAAGAAATCGCCGCGGCTCATCATCTGTATGCCACCGCGTTCCGGAAAATCGGAAATTGTTTCTCGATCCTTTCCTGCATACGCATTCGGTCTGCATCCAGACATGCAAATCATTGCTACGTCGTACTCGGCAGACCTGACGCAGCGATTCTCTCGTGACGTACAGCGCAAGATCGACGATCCAAAGTACGCCGAGATCTTTCCAGAAACATCGCTCAACTCAAAGAACGTAAAGAGCACGTCTTTTGGCTCGTTCATTCGAACCGCAGAGCTCTTTGAGATCGTTGGGCACAGGGGCGCCTACCGCGCCGCCGGCGTTGGCGGGGGCATTACCGGTATGGGAGCCGACATCCTGTGTATCGATGACCCCGTGAAAGACCGAAGAGACGCCAATTCAGCGACGATCCGAGAAGCGCTTTGGGACTGGTACACGTCGACGGCATATACGCGCTTATCTCCTGGTGGCGGCGTGATCGTGATGTGCACACGGTGGCACATGGATGATCTGGTCGGTCGCTTGCTTGACCGTGCGGCATCCGGCGAGGGCGAGCGGTGGCGCGTCATCAACTATCCCGCTATTGCCGAGCACGACGAACCGCACCGTAAGGCCGGCGAGGCTTTGCATCCCGAACGCTATGACCTCAATGCGCTGCTTCGCATTCAAAAGCAGGTCGGCTCCCGCGACTGGGCGGCGCTCTATCAGCAGCACCCAGTGCCCGACGGCGGCGGACTCTTTAAAGACGACTGGATTCAGCATTGGGACAGCACGACGCTTCCCAAGACGTTCGATGCCACGTGCATATCGTGGGATATGACGTTCAAGGGTTCCGAACACTCGGACTACGTCGTTGGGCAGGTGTGGGGGCGCAAAGGCGCGAACTTCTACTTGCTTGATCAGTATCGAGGTCAGTGGGACTTTGTGAAAACGGTAGAACAGTTCGTTGCTTGCGCGGAAAAGTGGCCGCGAGTACTTCGAAAGCTCGTGGAAGAAAAGGCGAACGGCGCCGCAGTGATCGCGACGCTGAAAAAGCATGTTTCAGGGCTCATCCCAATCAATCCGAAGGAGTCCAAAGAGGCTCGCGCGGCCGCGGTCACGCCGCTCTGGGAGGCAAAGAACGTCTTTCTTCCGCCGGCAGGTCTTTATCCGTGGGTGGCAAAGTATTTCATACCAGAACTGCTCAGTTTCCCGGCAGGGGCTCACGACGATCAAATCGACAGCATGAGTCAGGCATTGAATGACCTGAATCGCCACTCTGGGCTGCACATCGACCCGACAAATCTCGCCTACCTTGCCCAGCGCTAGGGAGGCGCAAAAGGAAGCCCCGCGGCGCGACCAACGCCCGGGGCTTCAATGATTGGACAAGCTACGTATGGCAAAGACCAAGAAAAAGGCGAAGACTGAGGCCCGGGCCGAGAAGCGATCCGGCATCCTCGATCAGGCTCGCCGCGCCGCTCTTATGGAAGAGCTCGGCGCCCAGCTTTACGCCCCTCCGCCAGCTGCCAAGGTCTTCGAGACCGAAGAAAAGGTCCGCGAGCGCTTCGCCCTCCCGGTTACGCTCGGCACGACCGAAGAGGTCCGGCTGGCGCAGGACGCTGAGCTTGCCGATACCGGGCTGTACTCGACGATTTACAAGTCCCTGCAGCAGCACGGCTATGAGCTCGGACAGTATCCGACGACGTCGTTCATCGGCTACGGCGCCCTACAGCAGATCGCTCAAAATGGCATGATCCGCGCCTGCGTGCAGACCGTCTCCGACGACATCACGCGCGAGTGGATCCAGATCACCGGCTCCGACGATGGCGAGAAGGTGGACGAGCTTCAGAAGCTTCAGGAGAAAAAGTATCACCTCCGGGGGCTCTTTCACGAGGCCGCAACGATCACCGGGTACATGGGCGGCGCCTTCATCTTTATCGATACCGGCGAAGAGAAGACTGAACTTCCTCTCCGCATCAATGACGCCTCGGCCGAGCTGGTGAAGGGCGGAACGCTCCGCTTCGTCGTAGTCGATCCGGTCAACGTGTCGCCCGGCGATTACAACTCCTCCAATCCGCTTAAGGCCGATTACATGAGGCCGAAGTGGTATTGGGTGCTCGGCCAGCGCGTCCATGCGTCGCGCATGATCCCGCTCTACGACAACCCCCCGCCGACGCTTCTCCGGCCCGCATACAACTTCCTCGGTATTCCGCAGGCTCAGATTCTCTGGGACTACGTTATGCACTGGAACCAGTGCCGGGTGTACACGGCGGACCTCGTCAGGAAGGTCTCGCTTCTGGTCTTTCAGACGAGCACGGACGACATCTTCAACTCGCCGAACGGCCTGCAGCTCTTCGACATCCGCATGAAGGCCCTGCAAAGGTATCGCGACAACTCCTCCGTCTTCGTCTGCGACAAGGACGCGGAGGCCGTGATGAACGTCCAGACGTCCATCGCCGGATGCACGGACGTTGTCCGGCAGTCGCTCGAGATGATCGCGGCGCTCAATCGGACCCCGGCCGTCAAGCTCTTGGGCATCAGCCCGAGCGGCTTCAACGCGACCGGCGAGTCGGATATCCGCAACTACTACGACTACATCAAATCGAAGCAGGAACTCCGGCGCGACGCGATCATGACATGCCTGAAGGCGATCGAGCTCGTCGAGTTCGGCGCCATCGATGCGGACCTCTCCTTCGACTTCAACCCGCTTAGCAAGGAAGACGAGAACGCTGCCGCGATGACGGCTCAGTCTAGGGCTGGCACGCTGGCGACGCTCGCGCAGATGCAAGCTATCAGCGCTGAAGAGGTGCGAGAGGCCGTCAAGACCGAGCCTGTCATGCACTTGGGCTTTCTCTCTGATGAGCCCCCGGACGGCGATCCAGAGGACTTCCAAGGCCTTCTCGACTCGCTCCAGAGCGCGACGGCGGCGATCAAAGCGCCAGAGGCGCCGCAGGCGAATCCGCCCGACGAGTCTCGACAGCTTCTGCAGTCGCTAGGGGGTGTAAGTGGCTAAGCCGAAGACGATCGCGGCCATCGAGCCGAATGCGGGGCTCCGGGCGGCGCTTCAGAAGAAGATCGCAAAGCTCGTCCGGGCCCGCACGCGGGCCGCGGCGGCGGAGATCTTCGAGGACCTCATCGCCTCCGGCCTGGTGGGCGAAGAAAGCCGCCTCGCGCAGGATGCGAAACCCACGGTCAAGGACTTCAAGGCCGTCGATCTGGAGAAGGCCCCGAAGCGTGCCGACACTGCGTATGCAGAGCGACTCGCTCGTTGGATGATCCACACGGGCGAGGACGCAAAGGCGGTTTCTAAATGGTTTGTCCGCACGACGGCGCAGCGCATTACCGCGAGCCAGCGCCGTGCGCTGATTCGTGCGGGCATCTCCCCTGAGCTCATCAAGAACCGCTGGACGGTTCCGGTCGTCAAGAACCGGTACATCTCTCCAGCGGCCGCGCAGGAGATGCCGAAGCTCATCGACGACATGACGGGCCTCATCACGAAGATGCAGGCCGACGATCTGGAGCGCCTTCGCGGGGCCCTTGACGCGGGGCTGAGCGGCGGAAAGACGATCGGAGACATCGAAGAGATACTTCGGCAGTCGGACGGCTTCACGGAAGCCCGGGCCAAGCGTGTAGCACTCGACCAGTCCGTAAAGGTGAATCAGGGGCTCCAGCGGGCCAACGCGCAGAGCCTCGGTGCCAAAACCGGCATCTGGGTTCACGTGCCCGGCATGTACAGCTCGCGCAAGACGCACAAGGCGATGGACGGAAAGCGCTTCAATCTCGACGAGGGGCTCTACGACGAGGCTGTCGGGAAGAAGGTTCTACCCGGCGTTCTTCCGTTCTGCCGATGCGTGTTCAGACTCGATATTGACGAATTGCTGAAATGATTCATGAAAGACTTGCTCTAGACGCGCAAAGCGTGCGCCGGTACGACAATAACGGCAACCTTCACGTCGCGGTCTCGCACCTCACGAAAGCGCAAGTTCGGCCCTACTACGGGTCCGAGATCATCGGGTGGCAGAGGCTCAAGCTCGAGCCGACCAAGGTTTACTACGGCTACGCGCCGCCCGAAGAGCTTTCGAAGCCAGAGACGGTCGAGAGCACGAATGGCATCCCGATCCAGCTCGATCATCACCCGGACTACGCGGACGACCCTCAGCTCAAGACGAGGGTCGGTAGCACCGGGACGGACGGCGCCTTCCGCGAGCCGTATCTGGACAACTCTCTGCATATCACCGTGGAGAACGCCATCCGGCGGATCCTAGACGGATCAATGCGTGAGCTATCCCTCGCGTACTCCTACACCCCCGACTTCACCTCGGGGAAGACGCCTGATGGCGATCCGTACGATTTTATTATGCGCGACATTTCCGCCAACCACGTCGCGCTAGTGGAGCAGGGACGCGCTGGGCGCGATGTGTTGGTGCAAGATAGTCAACTTAAAGAGGTAGGTCCTATGGACGACAAGGAAAAGACGACCCCCGCCACTGATGGCGATCCGGCCGTCGAAAAGAAGGAAGTGGCCCTCGCGCGAGCCATCGGCGAAGCAGCGAAGGGGATCGAAGACCTGCACACGCAGGATCAGGAGGGAAACGTGATCGACAAGCCCGCAGAAGACGAGCCCGTCGCTGAAGATGAGGACAAGGACGCCGCCATCAGGCGCATCCTTGACGACATGGTCGAAAAGGGGCTCAAGCCCGAAGACGCGAGGTCGTTCCTCGGTGCTCTCAAGGACCTCGCCTACAACCCGGACGAGGCTCAGGACGGCGATGAGGACATGGCGGAAGGCGCCGACGACGAGCTCGAACAGGCCGATGGTGCCGAGCCGGACGACTGCGAGCAGATCGTTCAGGACGGGCTCAAGGCTTGCGGCTACGACGCCGAGCCGGAAGAGCTTCAGCGCGCTTTTGCTGAGGGCGTCCGCTACGGCGAAAAGAAGGAGAAGACCGAGCCTGAGAAGCTCGACCGCGAGCACGAGCGCGAAGGCGAAGAGCGCGACGCCGAGGGTTCGGCCAAGCGCATCGAGCGCCGCATCATGAATCGCTTCGCGGCGATGGACGAGTGCGCCAAAACGCTTGGCAAGGTCCGCGCGAACGCGTACGACTCCGCCGAGAGCGTCTACCTGGCCGCCCTCCGGCAGGAAGGCGTGAACACGAAGGGCGTCTCCCCGCAGGCCGCCCGCGCCGCTTACCGCGCGTTCATGGCGGGCAAGAGTCGCGCTCGCAAGGGCTCTTTCGCTCAGGACTCCGCGTCCCGGCAGAAGAGCAACCTCCTCGTCACCAAGCTCTCTCAGATTAAGAAGGGGTACTAATCATGGGCTTTCAGGCAGCTGTTAAGACTGATCCGGCCATCGGCATTCCGGGGCAGGAGGTCAATCCTCGTCAGGCCGTCTACACGGCCTTCAACTACGTCTCGGACGGTACGGTCCCGGCGGGCGGATTCGCCTTTGCCGTCGCGCTGACCGGCACCACCCAGACAGAGCAGAACGTCCTCTCGGCCAAAGGCACGGCCGGCACGAAGCCGGTTGGCTTCGTGGAGCGCGACGTCATCGCGACGATCCCCGCGCTTACCGACGACGCCACGCAGGTTTATCCGAAGGGCACGTGCCCCCCGGTCGCCATTCGCGGCCAGTTCTACGCCATCGCGGCGGGCGCGGCGACGGAGGGTCAGTCGGTCCTCTGCGACCCGACGACTGGCAAGGTTACCTACGGCGAAGCCGGTGCGGCGAACGACACCGGATGGAAGGTCGTTCTGCCCCGCGGCGTCTCGACGATCGCCGAGGGCGACACGGTGATCTATCAGAACTACGGCGTGGACGTGGCGGCCGGCGCTGGTGCCTAACGCGCTTTTGAATGGAGAAACACATGAGTTTCGATCTTGACTTTGCGAAGTCGCGCGGCATCTCTGCTCCGTATGCCGTCGGCTTTATGCCTTTCGAAGAAAAGGACGGCCACATCGTCCTTAAAGATATCGACCGCCGCCAGCTCGCGCAGGACGCGGCGCTCTCGACGCAGCCGAACGTCGGCGCCCCTGCGGCGCTTTATACGTACCTCGACCCGCGCATCATCGAGGTGCTCTTCGGCGTCACGAACGCTTCGAAGTTCTTCCCCAAGAGCCTCGTTGGCTCGTGGACGCAGGACTACGCGGACTTCTCAGTTGAAGAGATCGCCGGCCAGGTCTCGCCCTACAACGATTTCGCCAACGGAACGACGACGGACGTGAATTACAACTTCCCCGTCCGCCAGAACTTCCGCTACCAGACGACGATTAAGTACGGCGAGCTCGAAACGGCCAAGCTTGCGGAGGCGAAGGTAAATTTGCCTGCCCGTAAGCAGAACGCCGCCGCGCAGATCCTCGCCCGTGCCGAAAATAAATTCCAGCTCTACGGCGTGGCCGGGATGGAGATCTACGGCATGCTCAACGATCCGAATATCCCGTCCACGATCGCTCCGATCTCCGTGAATGGGAACTCGACTTGGGCGACGAAGGTTGCAGCCGACCCGAACAACGCGGCAACGCTCGTCTTCAACGACGTCAACAAGCTTTGGCAGCAGCTGACGGCGCAGAACGGCGGCCATCTCGACATTGACGCTCCGATCGTCCTCGGTATCTCTAATAAGATGATCGGCTACCTCACGCAGCCGAACTCTTTCGGCAAGACGGCCAAGGCGATGCTGCTCGAGAACTATCCGAACATGGAGATCGTGCAGCTCCCCGAGCTGTCGACGGCCGCTGGCGAGATGCTCTATATGACGGTCCGCGAGCTCTACGGCGACGAAACCGGCTGGTCGGCCTTCTCCATGGCCTATCAGCTCGGCCGCCTCGTGCCGCATGAGTCGTCCTTCACGCAGAAGGCCTCGGCTGGCACGTGGGGATGCGTCATCCGTAGGCCGAGCCTTGTGGCAACCCTTACGGGCATTTGACGATCTAGAGTAAAGAAAGGTAAGGGCTGCTAACCGCGGCTTTTTCTCTGCTCGGGAGGGGGCTTCGGCCTCCCTCCTCTTTTTTGGGAACGAATACTATGGCTCGCAAAACCACCACTAAGACCGCTACGAATACGCTCGGCATCGTCGCCGACACCGCAGAACAGGAGGTCGAGAAGGCGTCCGGCGCCTCTGGCGATGACGTCATCTATATCGCGTGCGGCATGCCTCTCGGCATCATCTTCGACGATGTGGACAATGGGAACGGCGGCACGAAGGTCGTTGAATTTCCGGGCGTGAACCACGCCCTCCGCGGAAAGACGAAGGGCATTCTCCTCGGCCGCGGCAATGCCGTCCTCGTCTCCGTCGCGCGCAAGGACTGGGAAGACATCAAGCGCAAGCACGGAAAGGAGCGCGCCTTCACTGCCATGCCGCCGCTCCTTTGGGAGATGAGGTCTGAGAAGGACTTCAAGGCGCGGCGCGACGAGATCGCAGAAATGAAGACTGGCGTTGAGCCGGTCGATCCGAAGAGCGTTGGCGTTGAAGAAGTGAAGCGAAGCGAGGTCTAGAGATGGACGTAGAGCTTGACATTGAAGAGTTTCGTAAGTGGTTCCCGGGGTTGACGGAAGAGGCCATTTCCGATGCCGTGCTTGACGTGCTTTGGCAGCAGGTGTGCGCGCTCCTCGGAAACACGGACGCGACGAGCTTCGCGCCGTACGCCCCGGACGCGACGCCGCCAGTGCTCGAGCGCAAGGTCTTGCTCTACTACGCGCTCTGCCACTTCGCCACGCTCGCGACCCGGGGCGATCAGCCGGGCCGCGTCGCAAGCGCATCCGAAGGCTCCGTCTCGACGAGCTTCGACCTAATCAAGAGCGACTCGCAGACGGCGCAGTGGTGGACGCAGACTCCCTGCGGTGCGACCTATTGGATGATGACGATGAAGTACCGCCGAGGCGGCCGTCTTTACTTCTCCTCGCACTACCACCCCTGGGGGTGAACTTATGACGATATCGATCAAGGCGTCAGGCAACCTGGCGAGTCTGCAAAAAAAAAAAACTTGAACAGCGAATGCCCAAAAGCGTGCTGGTCGGCATCGACGACAAAAGCGACGTAGCCGAGTATGCGAAATATGTCGAATACGGCTGGGTTCAGCGCGTAACAGAGAAGCAGTCTCGGTATTTGTCGGGCGTTTTGGGCGGATCAGCGCCCGCACCGGGCTCGTCGCTTGTCAATCCGCCTCGTCCTTTCCTACGAGGAACTTTCTCCGCAGAGCGGAAGAAATGGAAAGACGTCATGCAGAACTCTTTAGCTCGCGACCTGTTCAACTTTGACCTTGCGTTGATCCGAGTGGGCATGGTCGCAGCCGAAGATATCCGCGAAACGATCATTAAAGGCGGCACTTCCAAACAGAAGTTTCCCAAACGCTCCTCACTCACGATGGCGCTTTATCAGGCGCTCAAAGGAGATCGAAAGGGCGAAGGCGGCAATTCTGATACGGATAAGCCGCTGGTTCTTTCCGGATCACTGCTGAACGCAATCACATACAAGCTCGAATGAGCTGAACAACAAGCAAAAAGATAGCCCGCGAGGATCATCACTCCCCGCGGGCTTTTGCATATCTGAAGGTTCATTTCAGATGAAATCTATTTTAGTACATTTTAGTACGAATCACAGTTGATGTGTCTAATGCTATGCAAAACAAGGAATTACCCCTTCACGGAAGAGCGCTGGTGTACTCGTGTGCCTTGCTCATAGCTGCGCTGGCATTTTTTGTGGTTTGCGCCCTTGTGTCAAAGGTGCTCTCATGAGTACAGGGCTCAATCTGCATTCCATCGTGCGCGGCGCGATCAGCTCAGTGCATCCAGACATATCAGCGACGCTTTACCGCTCTGTTGGAGATTACGGTGAGGACGATCAGGGAGATCCGGTCCAACTTTTTGCAGCCGGTGTTCCGGTAAAGGCTCAGCTCCAATCGCTGGGCTCGGACGTAGTTCAGCGCGTCGAGGATATCTCGATGGCTGCAACCCTGCGAAAGATGTACCTATTCGCCGATACAAAAGCATGGTCAATGTTTCGTCCGCTTTCTAAGACAGGCGATTACATCAAAGATGAGACCGGATGCTTGTGGCTGGTGAATGCGGTCATTGAGGATTTCACGCGTTCTGGGTGGGTTTGCCTGCAAGTGCAAATGCAGACAACGCGCAAAACGATCTGGATAAACGACGGCATAGGAGAGCCCACGCCATGGACGATCTGACCGTTGACCAAATAACAAAAGCGATGCGTGCTTATCTGGGCACATATGCGCTGCCGAAGCTCCCCAAGGCAGACAACCAACATTTGCTTAACGGCTTTCTGAATGATGTTGGTTTGCCATCAGACGGCAACGATTTCTGCGTCTTTACGCCAATCACTACCGAACGAAACGGAACAACGATCGAGTCGTTTGATCCGTGGGGCGAGGCAGTAAAGCTAAATGTTTACTTCACCATAGCTGTACAGGTTGATTGCTACTCAACCAACCGCGTAACGGCACAACAGCGGGCACAGGCTTACGAAGCTTTTGCCCGCTCATCTTATGGCGTCCAGCTATTCAAGTCCTTCGGGCTTGATCTTCAGTACGCCGATAGCTTGCAAAACCTTACGGCAGTAATGGACGCAGGCCAATACGTATCCCGATGGAGTCTGACGCTCCATTTTGGGCTAAAGAAAGTGCTCCAAGTTCAGGAGCCGTCTTTCGATTCTGTCAGTGTCGACATCGCAAACGTCGACGTGAAATTTCCTCCCAAGGAGTAAATAGATGACGATTCCTGCGTCGCACATTGTCTCGGTATCTCCGCGCGTAATCAGCGGCGGCAGTGCCGATCTTGAAACTAACGGTATGGTGCTCACCAAGAGCGCCTTGCTCCCGTCCTCTCAGCCCGCGATGGAATTTTCCAGCGCGTCTGCCGTAAGCGCACTTTTCGGCGCTGAGTCCGATGAGGCGATCTTCGCTCAGCAGTACTTCACTGGCGTAAATAACTCACAGAAGTCAATTAACACGCTGGTGATCGGGCGCTATGTTGCGGCTGATGCGCCCGCTTGGGTGCGCGGCGCAGAGCTCGAATCGTCACTTGCTGCACTCAAGGCCGTCACCGACGGCACTCTGACGCTGATTATTTCTGGCGCCACTGTTACGGGATCGGGCATCGATTTGAGCGCTGCAACCAGCCTCAGTGAGGCGGCATCCATCATCGCTGACAAGATTGATGGCGTGACGGGCAGCTACGACAGCAACACCAACACCTTCACATTCACGACGGTTGCCGTCGGTAAGGACGCGACGATTGATCTGCCGGAGGCTGTTGGCGGAGCAACGGTCGGATCGGCTATCGTCGGCACCTCCACGGTCGCTATTGAAGGCACCGATCTAGCATCGATGCTCGGCCTTACCGTTGATCAAGGCGCGGTCCTGTCGCAGGGCGCAGATGCCCAGACGCAGACCGAAGCGCTTGAAGCTGTCGGCGCAGTCACGCGTAATTGGGTAGGCTTTACGACCCTGTGGGAGGCGTCGGCCGACGAGGCCGAGGGATTCTCTGCTTGGGCAGACATTGACGATGACTACGTCTACGTCGACTGGACGACAGATGAGAAGGTAACAAACACCCTGACGCAAGCCGGCACCAAGCCGGCTTTTTTAATGGGCAAGGAATTTAACTGCACGGTCTGCGTTTACGGCAACTATGACTTTGCGGCCTTTGTGCTTGCCGTCGGCGCCTCGATCGATTGGCAGCGCGAACAGGGCATCAAGGCGTGGTTTGCCAAGAGCTCATCTGGACTGACGCCGCTTGTTTCCGACGAAACACAGGCTGACGCTCTGGAAGCTGTCCGATGCTCGTACTACGGCATTTTCGCCACCCGAAACTCTCGTTTCACCTTCATGAATACGGGGGCGCTTACGAGTGATTATTACGGCTTCATTGACACGCTTTACGGCTCGATTTGGCTTCGCAACGCAATCCAGCGTTCTTGCATGGACGGTTTCACGTCAATCAATCGCGCCCCGTACAACGCGGTCGGCCAAGCGTTTATTTCCGCATGGCTACAGGATCCGATCGAAACCGGCCTGAGAAACGGCGTAATTGATACGGGTCTGGAGCTCAGCCAGTCGCAGAAAACGCAGATTCTGCAAGAGGTCGGAACAGACATTTCGAACAGTCTGTACACAAACGGGTACTGGTACAGCGTTGCGATGCCGGATGCCAACGTGCGAGTACAGCGCGGAAGCCCGATCGTATCGGTCTACTACGGATATGCAGGAAGCGTCCAGCGACTGGAAATTCCTGTCACCGCCGTCCTCTAACCAAATACCTAAAACCAACCCACGGCCGCCCCGCATCAGGAGCGGCCTTTTTTATGGGCGCAAAAAATGGCCGAATATTTTGACGTAACCAGCGCCAATGCGCAGCTGGTTTTGGCTTGTGAAACTCTTTATCCGAGCGGCGTGCAGCTTAACGGCTTCTCTACAGACTCCGTTATGTCGTCCGATCCTGTTGACCGTACCGAGGCTCGTCAGGGCGTTGATGGGCGCTTGGTTGCGGGCGTGATTTACAACCCTCAGCCGGTTGCAATCACGCTTGAAGCAAACTCCCCTAGCTTGGAAGTTTTTGAAACGATCCGAGACGCTATGGCGCACAACAAGAAGCCATACGCGCTCACGCTGACTGTCGTTCTGCCTGCACTGGATAAGACCGTGGTCTACCGCCGCGGCGTGCTCGTTTCCGGACCGACTATTCCGGCGCTTGGCCGCACACTCCAGCCGACCACGTGGACGATGCAGTTTCAGGAGGTGGCGTAAATGGATGATGAGGTCAAGATTGAGCTTGATGATGGCGTCGACTTCGAAGGAAAGACGCGAAAGCTCAAGTTTGTCATTCGTAAGATGGGCGCCTTTTCGGCCGAAGCGTGGATGATCCGCGCCGGCCTGCTCTTGGGCGCAGAAGTGGTTCAGCTTCAGAACAAGCGCGATTTTGGTGACTTGTTGGCTGCGCTTTGCAAGGTTAAGTACGAGGATGCCAAGCCGCTCTTGGATGAGCTGCTTGACTGCTGCCTTATTGACATCGAGGGCGTGCGCAAAAACGTTACGCCAGCGCTTCACATGGTGCAGCTCCCGACAACGCTCATTCGTCTGCGAATGGAGGCGCTGAAAGCGAACTTCGGTTTTTTGCAGGACGCCGCGAAGTCAAGCTCCCCAGAGGTGCCGGCTTCGCAGCAGCCTGTCGTGCAGTAAAAGCAACGGCGAGTTTCGCCAACGTGCCTCCGATGTGCGGACGAATCATCACCGCTCGGCTGGCAACGCTTGCGGAACTTAAGACAACGCTCACCTTCGAAGATGCGGCCAACCTTGACGAATGTTTACTCATTGAGAACTATCACAATTGGCTGGCACAGAAGCTAGGGGAAGAAAATGGCCGACGGAATTCTTGAAAATTTGATGATCCGCATCGGTCTGGATGTCGCTGAAATGCAGGCCGGATTACGGTCTGTTTCAGCGGCTATCGAGCGCGTTTCCGCTACCGCAGAAAGCTCAAGCGATTCAATCGACCGGATTGCCGCAACGGCGTCAAAGACGAGCATTGTTGTCGGCAGGACATCGGACGATGTGGCCGACCGCATCATGGAAATTGGGACGGCAGGGCAGAAGGCTGCCCTTACTGTCTCTAGAGCTATGGATACGATCGGCGCCAAGGCGTCCGGCGTTACAAACATCCTCAAAAGCTTAGGCGGTCCGCTGTTAGCGGCCTTCGCCGGGCAAAAACTCTTTCAGCAGTTTTCGCAGGGCGGTGACGCTCTGGCCAAGCTGTCTGATCGTTTGGGCATGTCTGCCCAAAAGATTGACGCGTGGGCGAAGGCAAATGAGGATGCTGGCGGCAGTCAGGAGGCCTTCAAGGGCGCCTTAGAGAACTTCATTCTTACGACCGGAAAGGGCGAGGAAGAGTTCTTTCGCATGGGCGAACATATCAAGGGCCTCAATCAGCGACAGGCCGAGTGGTTTTTAAAGACTCAGGGCTTGTCGGCAGACAGTGCCGCGGTCTTTTTGAAGTATCGCGATTCCGCCAAAGATGCTGCTAAAGCATTTGAAGGCGTGGCAATGACTGATGAACAGGTCAAGATTGCCCGTGAATTTAACCGACAGTGGAAGTGGTTCACGAATCAGGCTTCATCACTGGGCGGCATCCTCATGACCGTTGTCATGCCAGTCATGACTAAAGTCTTGAAAGCACTGTCGGACGGGGTGAGGTTCTTAAGTGAGCACTCCAAGGGAATAAAGCTCTTGGGCGGCATGGTCGCAGCGGTATTCGGCGCGTCGTATCTCAAGAGTGTGTTGGGGGCATCCAAGGCATTTACCGTCCTGATGAACGTCGTAAAGGGCGGCATGCCGGTCATGAAGGGGTTCAACGCCATCGTTGCAATGAACCCTGTCGGCGCAACAATCGCCGCGGTGGTTGCTCTCGGGCTTGCGCTGGACGATCTCTTTGCCTTCTTGCGAGGCGGCAACAGCCTTATTGGTGACTTTTTATCTTGGCTAGGCTTTAGCGATAAGCAGATCGATACCTTTAGAAAGAACCTGAATTCGTTTATTGATTTTGTTCTCAGCATTCCCTCGCGGATCGTTGGAGTCTTTAAAGACGGATGGCAGGAACTCAAAGCAGTCGTTTCAGGGTTCGCCAAGCTGATTAATTTCGAGGGGTTAACCAAGGCCGCAAAAGAGTTCTGGGAGGGCATGAAGGTTGGGGCTTCCATGATTGGAAGCTTCATCGCAGCGCCTTTCAAGATGCTCGTAAAGGTGATGGATGGCATCGAGAAGTTTTTCACGGGCCTCCCCAGCGCCATCAGCGGCGGGTTCGACGCCTTTGCTAAGCATCTGTACGAGTCGTTTCTAGCCATCTTCATCACGCCGATCAAGGATGCCATCGCGTCAATCTTTGATATTGACTTTGGCAAGGTTGCTGATACAGCTAAGGGCATGGCCGATAAGGCTGTGGGCAAGGTGAAATCTTTCTTCGGCTTCGGTGACGATGACGAAAAGAAAGAGGAGCCGAAGCAACAGGCCAAAACGAAGAGGGCAAAACCGAAAGCCGATCAGGATGATTTTTATGCTCGGCACGAGGCGTTTCTCAACAATCAGATTGATGAAATGGAGCGACCTCCGGAAGAACGGTTTGCCCAGGAGGTTGAGCAGAGCTTAGAAGAAACTAAGCGACTGCTGCACTTGGCTGTTGAGCGCCAAAAGGCTGAAGAAAAGGCGGCCGAAGAACGCAGGCAGTTCAGTGAATTTCTGTCCAAGATGTTCACTGGCGGTTCTGATGCTAGTTCGACGCTCGTTCAGTCGTCGGCGGCCATGCTTGGCGCTTCTCCCGCAGGCGTAATTGCCGCGCATACGGCAGGATCAGACTCATCTCCATCAGTGAAAAACAACCTTCGCGTGACGGTAGAAACGCATATTCAAACGGATGCGGATCCCAAGGCTGTCGGCGAAGCTGTGAGTCAGGGCGTCAACCGCGCCATGATGCGAGGAAAGGACCTGATCGCAAATGCCGCTACTGGCGTAGTGCAGAAGGGGTGACAGATGGCTCAGTCCAACAATGCAACGTGGGCTGTAGTCACAGCGAGCGGACAAAAGATCTGCGATTACGACTCGATCGATGACTTCGCAGACGATTCATCTGCTTCTGTGCCTACAGAACCGCAGGAAAACGGCGCCCTGTATGCATATGACAAGGTGCCGCAGCCGAATCAGATCAGCGTGTCTTTGCTTTTCTCCGGCGACTACTCCAAACAGCAGGCCGCTTTGGCAATCGTTGAGCGCGCCCTGAGAAGCACCGAGCTTTTCACCGTCGTAACCCCTGCCTCTGTGCGCGAGCGCATGACGGTTGTCGGTTTGTCGGTGACGCGCTCGGCTTCTTCGGGCGGCAACATGCTGATCATCGAACTTACGCTCCAAGAGGTGCGCAGTGCGCAGGTTGGCGGTGCAACCGCCGTTTGGGCTCCTAAGAATCCGTCCGGCGCGAGCAAAGCTGACGTTGGGCGGAAACAAACGGATGAAAGCATTGTGAAAGGCATAAAAAATGCCACCTTTGGAGGATAAATTGCAATTGGTTCCTTTATCTCCGCTTCCTCATCAGCAGTTCTCGATCGTTCTTGACGGTCAGAACTGCGTTATTACGTTGAGGCAGATGGGGGATGGTCTTTATGCATCCGGCACGATTGATCAGGTTGACGTGTTCTCTGAACAGTTGTGCAACAACCGAATCCCCGTTCCGGCCTTCAAAACAAACGACTTTTCCGGTCACTTGGTTTTCGTGGATACGCTCGGCTCGGAGCATCCGAGATACGATGAGTTGGGATCGCGTTTCAAGCTCTACTACCTTTCCGAGGGCGAAGAATGGCAAGCATGACGTTCAGCAAGAAGGTCATTCGGGCCACAGTCACTCTTGACAAGTCGGGAATGAATAACCAAAAGGTCTTTGAGGGTTTCGCTACTCACGTATCGATCTCAAAGACCGGCGGCGTCGACTTTGCGCAGTGTGCGATTGAAATCTACGGCCTGACGCTTGACGTGATGGCTCAGCTTACGGTGCTGAGCTTCCGTCCGCTTGGGCGCCGTTGGAATCTTCTCGCGATTGAAGCGGGCGAGAGCGGCGGCACCCTTTCTTCCATTTTCCAAGGCGAAGTGACCTCTGCATACGCAGACCTGAACGGATCTTCACCGGTGCTCAAAATGGAAGCTAAGACCGGCGCCTACCCGATCTTAGATCCGACGCCGCAGTATGCCGTGTCCGGCCAGCAGTCCGCTGGCGAGGTGCTGCAAATTCTCGCGAGTCAGACCGGGAAGACGTTTAAAAACGAGGGCGTTGACGCAACGCTTTCAGACTGTGTGATAACGGGTGATCCGATCACAAAAATGCGCGCCGTTGCTGATGCTGTAGGAGCTGACCTCATCATCGATGATGATCAAATCGCCCTTGTGCCCAGAGGAAAGGTGCGCCAAGCAGAGGGCGGAATTCCGGTTGTGTCGGCTGATACCGGCATGATTGGCTATCCGACCTTTTCCGGCACAGGCATACAGGTCAGTAGCTATTTTCGTCCTGATCTTCGGATTGGCGCGGCAGTACGGGTTTCGTCAATCGTGCCGTCGGCCTCTGGCGTTTGGAAGATCGTGAGCTTGTCACACGAACTCTCTGCGAACACTCCCAATTCTGGGGCTTGGCTAACCTCCTTCGAAGGAATGTGGCTCGATGACTGAACGACTTCAAAACGCGACCGACTTTACGGGATCGAGCGAGCTGAATGCATTGAACTTCTTTGTGTGGTCGATCATCACGAACAAGGTCAATACAGCCATCCCTGTGCGCGTAGACGCAATCGCTCGCCCTGGCGAGGGCGGAGGCGCGGCATATCTGTCCGCAACGCCGCTCGTGAAAATGCGTGCGGCTGACGGTACGGCCTTGCCGACGGTAAGCATCCCAAAGTTGCGTTGGTTTCGCTACCAGCACGGCTCGGCGGCGATCATTTGCGACCCTAAGCCTGGCGATATCGGTCTTGCAGTCTTTGCGCAGCAGGACGTAAGCGTGCTTTCGGGCGGAAACGAACCGGTTCAGCCGGGATCCTTCCGATGCTTCGACATTTCTGATGGCTTTTACCTCGGCGGCTTCTGGGGTTCGGCGCCGAAAACCTTTATTCATATCGAAGATGACGGTACTTTGCACATCGTGGCACCGAAATCTGAGCACGTCGAAAGCCCTCAAATCACCATTGACTGCGAGAACATCGTTGTCAATGCTTCGAGTGCTGCGACGGTGAATACCGAGACGGCGACGATAAACGCTTCTGGCTCAACGAAAGTTGATAGCCCAAAAGTAACGATCACCGGCGATACAAAGATAGAAAAAACGCTGATGGTTGTCGGCCAAATTACGGGCACGGGCGGTCTTGCTGTAAGCGGCGGATCTGGCGCTACCGTCGACGGAAGCATGAAAACCACGGGCGATGTGCAGGCGGGCGGAATCAGTCTGCAAGGCCATGTTCATGGCGGCGTACAGGGCGGTTCCGGAACGACAGGGACGCCTCAATAGACGAAGAGAAACAAATGACGCACACGGCATACACACCGAAGCTCACAGACAACTGGGAGTTTCAGATTGATAGCGCAGGGCAGATCGTCATGTGTCAAAGCACCGCCGCGATCTGTCAGGCCGTGGCGAATGACTGCCGATGCTTCACAAACGATCTCTACTTTGAAAGCGAACGCGGCATCGATTGGTTTACGGACCAGCTCGGCAAGCCCATTCAAAGGGCGGTTGTAGCTTCAAGACTGCGCGAAGCAGCAGAGGCCGTGCCGGGAGTCGAATCAGTTGAATCGATCGAGCTTGAAATCGATCAGGACACAAGGCGCCTTACGGGCTCCATCAACATCATTACTACGGACGGTGACTATGGCCGAGCTGAACTTCGATAGCAACAAAGGCGTTGTCATCCCCGAGACGCAAGATGTTCGAACGGATCTTGCGGCCTCTGTACAAGAGGCTTTTCGCACAGACCCGTCGCAGCCCGTCCTCGATACAGATGCGACCTCGCCGATGGGACAGGTGGTGGACATCATTGCCGCGGAGGTTCAGGCGAAGAATTCTGAAATCGCCTTTTTGGCGGCCATGTCTTCACTCAGCACCAGCCGAGGAGCTTTTTTAGATGCGCTCGGTTCGCTGTATGGCGTTGAGCGCAAACTTTCCGAGCCGACGATCGTGACTTGTATTTGTACAGGTCTCAAAGGAACGACGATTCCCTATGGCGCAATCGTGCAGGACTCTTTGGGCAATCAATTCAGGCATTCGGTTGCGGGCGGAGCCTCGATCGGCGAGATGGGGACGGTTCAAACGACTTTCTCAAGCGTTGAGCATGGCGAGATTGAGGTTTTGCCGGACTCCGTTACGAAAATCGTGACTATTGTGGCCGGTTGGGATTCGATCACGAACCCCAACTCCGGCGCCACAGGACGCGCGAAAGAGCCGGACGGGGAATACATGAATCGCATCATGCAGAGCTACGCAATCAACGCTCTGGGCTCGCTCGAAGCGATTCAGGCAAAGCTTTCAAGCGTTGACGGCGTGCTTGACTGTGTGGTTCTAGAAAACTTCACGAACGAGTATCAGACCAAGTACGGCATTCGGATCGATCCGCACTCAATCGCAATCTGCATTGTCGGCGGCGAAGATGGCGATATTGCCGAAGCGATTTACCGCAGTAAGGATTTGGGCTGCGGGACGACCGGCAACTATTCGGTCGGGTATGTGGCGAAGGACCACTTCGATGCCAAATACACCTATCAAATCACTCGGCCGGAGTCTGAAGACTTCATGGTTCAAGTGACCTTTTTTGAAACTGGCATGTCAGATGAAGATCAGATAGCCGTCAAAGAAGCAATCATCGCTGATTTTTTGGGTGAAGGAACGAACCCGCGCATCAAGCTTGCCACTACAGCCTACGCCTCGCGGTTTTATCCGATCGTCCAAAAAGCAACGGATACACCGTTAAGAGACGTTGTTATTGGCTTGGGTACAGGGGAGAAAGGGACGTTTGTAGAGATCCCTGCCAACATCGAACCATCGATCTCGGCGGATACGATCTCGCTTGTTTTCGCTACGGAGTGAGGCTATGGCAGATGTTGAAGCGTGGCAGAACTTTGAAGATGTAGCAGACGTCGACGCGATGGCTGATGTGAGCTCGCTTGCTTCTGCTGCCATCCAATCCCAATACTCCCACTCCCAACAGTTTCAAAACTTAGCTCTGGCAGTGCGGGATGGGATTGACGCGACGAAGGACGTCGACAAGTTTCATCAAGCAATTGCAGATCCGCAGACTGCCTACGGCGTTTTTTTGGATTGGTGGGGCAAGCGCGTAGGCGTAGATCGGTACATCAAAGTGAACGGCGAGTACGTTCGCTTTGACGATGACTACTATCGATTCCTGATTTTTTATAGAGCGCTTTGCAACATTGCGAACGCCACTGCCGATGCGGCAAATCAGCTTCTTTCGATGCTTACTGATACGGTAGTTTTTGTCGTCGACTACCAAGACATGAGCATCAACAGCATCGTCATCATTGGTGCGATTTCTGACCTGCAAGCACAGATCTTGTCTCAGTATGGACTGCTTAATCGTCCAGCCGGCGTGATGACAAACCTGCTCGTGATCTATCCCGATGAGTCAATTTTTGGCTTTGACGGAAGCGGGCTCTTGCCCTTCAATCAGGGCGTTTTCAATCCCGGTCGAAACATCGCAATAGGATAAAAGCAAGAGCTAGCTGACAAATAAGCAACTCCACAAAAAACAATGATTGAACCCCGCTGACAGCGATGTTGGCGGGGTTTTCGTATTTGAAAAGGCTAAGAAATGGCTACGAATTACCCGCCGTACATGCTTTATTCACTTTTGGCCGCAGAGTTGGGTGACGATGAAGCAGTGATTCCGCCGCGCTTGGCGCAAGAGGCGGGCACCGGCCGCTTTTCTCAAGAAAAGGGCTGGCAGATGGTGACTCAGCTGCCTTTGGGCGAAGGCGGCATTCCGCCAAAGCGCGCAGATTTCAACGGCGTTCTGAAACTTTTGTCGTCCTACCTGCTCTGGTTCCAACAGGGCGGCATCATGAAATATTCCGCTGTGCTTGACTATGAGCCCGGCAACGAAGTTTTTCAGGGTTCTCAAAAGTTTAGGTGCCTTGTGGCCAATGGGCCCAGCACCACCGCAGTAGCACCCGGCAGTGATAAAACCGTGTGGAAAAACATGGATGCTCCCAGCGTCATCGCGGGTCAGATCACGCCCTTCTATAACTGTCGGCTCGGCGGCTCTGACGGTCGCCGCTTGATCCCGTGGGGTGAGAGCGTCGCCGACGAGCGGTACGTACTTTGCGACGGCGGCACAGACGGCTTGGGCGGGAACGTCCCGAACCTGATGGATAAGTTCCTCCTGCCGAGCACGGTCGCGCAGGCGGGACAGACGGGAGGGAGCCTCAAACTCTCGATCCCGGGCGTGACCGTCAATGGCACGGTCGGGGAGACGGTCCTTACGGTCGACCAGATCCCGTCGCACTCGCACACGGGCAGCACCAGCACGGCGGGCTCTCACTCACACACGCGCGGCTCGATGAACATCACGGGCTTCTTTGGTGCGGATGATAGGGCGGCATGGCTTACTGGCGGGGCTTTTTATTCAAAGAACGATGCGTCTCAGAACACCTCAGCCGAAGGCGGCGATGGTCGCCCGTGGTGGCGATTCCTCTTTGATGCTTCCCGAACTTGGAGCGGCAGCACGTCTGAGAGCGGCTCGCACTCTCACTCGATCACGATGGGCTCGACTGGCGGCGGGCGGGGGCATACGCACACCATCACGTCGTCTTCGGAAGCTCAGCAGATTGCTCTCGACAGGCCACCTTTCTACCGACTGGCTTTCTTTGTGAAGCTCCCCGAATAATTACTCGGGCAACTTCACGAAATATGCGAGCTTGAAAAACGGCGGCAGCGGAAGATCAATTGCATGCGAGTGTGAGGCGCCATCAAGCGAATGTGAGTGCCCTTTGCCGCCACCGGTATTGTTTAGCGACATCGTGTGTGAGTGCGATCCAGCCGCACTGGTTGAACCTGTCCAATTTCGAGCGGCGCTGAAAGAGCATTTGAACGAAGCATTTTCTGAGTCTCGATTGTCACTGTTTGGGCATGTTCCGTTTGAATAAAACGCGCCTTCAACGTAACTGATTTTGTGATCGTCAACGGGGAAGGAACCAGTGATATCCATTGTCCCGCGCGTGTGAGTGTGTCTCCCTGCCGAGGATGTTGAGCCGCTGTGGGTGTGTGATGGAATCTCACTCAACAAAAAAGATTCAAACAGGCCGAGAAATCGGCCTTTTTTATTACCAATTATCCTAGAGGGCGCAAATGGCCTCTGCTGATACGAAAAAGTTCCAGTTCCATTACGTTCGGAACTCAGTCGGGACAATCGACGGTCAAAGCGTCCTGACTCAGACCGAAGATGCGATTAACGAGGTCGGAGAGTACACGTACCAGATCGTCGCAAATACCGAAGAAGCGCTAAGAATTGCCAATCAGGCGCTCACCACCGCCGACTCAGCGCAGTCTGCGGCCACCGCGGCAGTCAATACAGCCAATTCAGCTCTGAGTCAGGTGACCTCTTTGACCACCGTAGTGAATTCGTGGAATGAGCGAATCACTACTGCCGAGTCCAATTCGGCAACGGCGGTATCAACGGCAAATGAGGCGAAGGCAAACAGCGAAACAGCCATAAAGACAGCCGACACCGCGGTTACCACGGCAGATTCAGCTCTTGAGTTGTCAACCGACGCGGTTACTACCGCCGGTTCGGCGCTTGATGCAGCGAATCACGCAGTAAACGTTGCGAGCGATGCGCAAACTACCGCGAGCGAGGCAAAACAAATTGCGCAGCAGGCGGTTGTAGATACCGAGGAGGCCGTCGAAGTCATGACGACTTTGAAAGATGAGGCCACCACTCAAGCAAACAACGCCAAAACGTCTGCGCAGGACTCGGCCTCAAGCGCTAGTCAGTCGTCTGCAAATGCAGACCTAGCGAAAAAGTGGGCGACATGGACTACCGGGACGGAAGACCCAGACGACCTAACGGCGCCGCTCGATTACACCGTTGATGGATACGAATATTCCGCCAAATGGTATGCGGAGCAGGCCAAAGCAAGTGCCTCGGGAGCAGAAACATCGGCCACAACCGCCACTAGCGCCGCTTCTGCGGCAGAGGAATCCGCGACGGCCGCCAAATCGAGTGAGGACGCCGCCGCTAAGTCCGCTACGGCCGCAGAAGATGCCGCAAAACGCGCCGAAGACGCGGCCTCATCGTTCACGCCAATGACAGAAGAAGAAATTAACTCAGTCTTTAACTAAGAGAGGAGAGAAGCAATGTGAACGTCATTCGGACCATTTCTGCTCCTGAAAGGCGGAGCTTAAAGCGCCTTTCAACCAAAGCCGCCACGCCCGCAGTGCGAGCGCAGGTATTGGCAGTGACGGACGAGGAGGTGCCCGAGGATACCTACGACCCCGTTAACTGGCAGCCCGGCGATCTCATCACGGCAAAGCGACTAAATCAAACGGATGCGGGCGTCGACAAAAACGCGGAGGAGATCGTAAAGATCAAATCCGATAAGCCCACCGCCATCCAAACCAATCTTATTGACAACCTTTTTTAACGACCAGGAATTAGAAAATTATGGCCACACAGTTTCTTGACCTTGCCGGTCTTTCCCACTACGACTCTAAAATTAAGGCCGTCTCCGCGGGCGGCATCTCAATTGCCGGCAAGGTAGTAACGCTCAGCGCCATCTCGGGCGCCGTTCTCGGCACCATCACGGTTCCGGACACGGTCTACTCCCTCGCGACCGAAACAGCCGACGGTCTTATGTCTAAGGCCGATTTCGCCAAGCTTTCCGGCATTGCCGCTGGCGCAACGAAGGTCGAAGAATCTACGACCAACGGCAACGTCAAGATCAACGGTACAGAAGTTGTCGTCTATGAGCCTGCAACCTATACGGCTCATGAAGATGCCGCCCTGTACAAGATCACCGTCACTGAAACCGGCGCCGTTTCGACCGCTACGGCTGTCACGAAAGCAGACATTACCGCTCTCGGCATTCCGGCTCAGGACACGACTTACGGCCTTGCTTCTGCTACTGCTGACGGCCTGATGTCTAAGGCTGACTTTGCGAAGCTTGAAGGCATTGCAGCTGGTGCTCAGGCAAACGTCATTGAAGCCGTGAGCGTCAATGGCAGTGCTCTCCCGATCAACTCGAAGGGCGTGAACATCGACCTTTCGGGCTACGCGCTCAAGGCTGACTTCACCAGCGTGCTTTCGTGGAAGGGCACGGTTGCCACCTTTGCTGATCTTCCGACTAATGCGGCTGTCGGCGACACGTACAACGTCAAAGCAGCGTTTGACCTCGATGGTCAGACCTATCCCGCGGGCACGAACGTCGCTCGCACCAGCGGCGATATGCCGACGTGGGATCCGTTGGGTGGTTCGTTCTCCGTCACGGCAGTTGCCACCGCCGACATTGATGCTCTCTTTGCTTAATCACTAGGAGAAAAGTCTCATGGCTTCATTTCTCGATCTAGCTGGCCTGACCTACTTCAAGCAGCAGCTTTTCTCCAAACTGGCGCTTAAGGATGAGGTTGTGCTGCTAACGCCTCAGACGCTGACGGCAGAACAACAGACGCAGGCGCGCGCTAATATTGGTGCTGGGTCTGCGGCTGACGTAACTTCGCAGGGCACGCGGCTGACAGCGGTCGAAAAGAAGGCTTCCGACAACGCAACGGACATTACGAATCTGCAGGGGGCTATCCCTACAAAGACGTCCCAGCTCACGAATGATTCGGGTTATGTCAAGGCCACGAGCGGCACCACTGACCTGACGGCAGGAACGTCACCATTAGCGACTGGCGAGCTTTATTTGGTTTACGAGTAAAAGGAGTAGGCAAAAGATGAAGAAGGTAGAAAAGTACACAGGGGAAAAGACCTATATGTTCCCCAACGGTGCCTTAGCGACGAAGGACGCAGTTCTTGAGCAGTTTCCTGCCGCCTTGGCGTTCGTGCACTATGTTGAAACGGACGAAAATGGTGAGGTGATGTGGGCGTTTCAGAATTTATCTGCAATGCGCACGATGTATAAAATCGACGCGGCGCTTTCGGAATCTGAGGCCCTTGCGAAGATTGAAGAAATCATCAACACAGAACCCAAAGTGGACACAACGCCGTCGGCAGAAGAACGTATCGCGGCGGCGCTTGAATATCAGAACCTTGCGACTATGGAGGATGCGGCGGCATGACTTACGAGCTTGTAAAACGGAATTTCGACAGAGGCCTTTGGACGGCGCAAATGGTTCGCCTCGCTGTGAGAAAAGGCGTCATCACGAAAGATCAGTTTAAGGAAATCACGGGGCAGGACTATTGATATGACAAAAGCGTGCTATGTTGGCGTGGCCGGTAAGGCTCGCAAGGTCAAAAAAATCTACACCGGGGTCGCCAACAAGGCGCGCAAAGTCAAAAAAGCCTATGTTAGTGTGGGGGGTGTAGCTAGGCCGTTTTTCTCAGCAGAACAAGCACTGTCGTACTATGGGACAGTGACGCCGTTAAGTGAAGCAAGACCCCAATTAGCCGCTACAACCGTAGGAAATTACGGGTTGTTTGGCGGTGGCGGTGACACCACTTACTTTTATTCAGCCGTGGTAGATGCCTACAGTACGGCATTAGTCCGTAGCACTCCGACAGCGTTAAGCGAAGGAAGGTACGATCTGGCGGCTACAACTGTAGGAAACTATGCGCTGTTTGGCGGAGGTTTTAGTTCATATGGAGGGGAGGATTCTGTAACAGGCACAGTAGATGCCTACAGTACGGCATTAGTCCGTAGCGCTACGGAAAGCTTGGGTCCCTACAGGAAGTCCTCTGCCGCCACGACTGTGGGGAACTTTGGCCTGTTTGGGGGTGGCTATAGTATCGGCGCGTATGTCGATAGTGTAGACGCCTACACCGTAACCCTAGTGCATAGAACTCCTACACCCCTGAGCGAGGAAAAGAGCTACTTGGCCGCCACGACCGTGGGGAAATATGCGCTCTTTGGCGGCGGTATGAATATCGTTGTCGGAGGTATTCCCCGAGTAGATGCATACAACGAGGCTCTGGTGCGTAGTTCTGCTCCAGATCTGAGCGATTCAGCGGCAGGCTTGGCGGCTACGACGGTCGGAAACTTCGGAGTGTTTGCCGGTGGGGTAGACACCGGAGCCTATCGAAACATCGTAGACGCATACAGCCCGTCTCTAGTACGAACCAGCCTTAACAACCTGAGTCTACCGAGGCAAAACATGGCCGCGGCAACTGTAGGCGATTATGCGCTATTTGGGGGAGGGTATCGTGGCAGTGGTGTGGCTAGAGTAGACGCATACAACGCGTCTCTAGTGCATAGAACTCCTCACCCTCTGAGTGAAGACCGGGCCGATTTGGCCGCGACAACTGTAGGAGATTATGCGCTATTTGGGGGCGGCGAAATTACCACTAATGAATATTCTTCCACTGTTGACGCCTACACTGTCGAGTGGGGTGGGGGTAACGAGCCTAAACCGCCGGAGCCGCCTGAGCCGCCTGAGCCGCCTGAGCCGGGGACTGATCCCGATAAGCCTGAGGGCTGACCCACAAGTACCCCCGGCGGCTCTTGGCCCGACAAGACTCCTCCCTAGGGTGACGTTTGTCGCCCCTTTTATTAGCTCCTCAGCTGGGGTACGTTTTTTCCCCTAACTGCTACGCCCCTCAATGAGGGGCTTTTTTATAGGTGTTGCCATGTACCTGAAATGGCTTTGCTTTTTACCGGCGTCGCTGGCCTTCGACGTTTTCGGGCGTCTGCTCGCGCCGATCCTGCCGTTCTTCGCGAAGTCAGACGGCTATCTGCCCTTATGGCTTTCATGGTTTCAGACGCCTGACAACCCTCTTGATGGCGACAAAGGCCATTGGGAGCGCTGGCCGGGCGTCTCGGCGTGGGCCACCTACAGACGACGGGTTGCGTGGCTTCTCCGGAACGTCTGCTACGGCTTCGATATCTCGGTGCTCGGACAGAAGACCTATCCGGGAGACCGGCTGGAAATGCTCGGCGAGGAGGGCGTCTCGGATCAGCCGAGAGGAAAGCCAGGCTATTGGTTCAAGCGCGTCTATCGTGGCGAAAAGTTGGCTTGTTGGCACTTCTACTGCATCCGCCAGTGGAGCTTCTGGCCGACGAAATGCCTTCGCATTTCGATGGGGTGGAAGCTCTTCTCTTTCGATCCGGCCGCCGAGGAATCGCATCAGCTTACCTGCTACTGCAACCCTTTCAAAACTTTCAAACAATAGGGAGTTCTTATGACTAAGGAAGAAGTAATCGCCAAGCTCAAGGATCTCGGTCTCGACGTGAACGGCGCAACGGAAGAAGTGATCCAGAAGGCGCAGGCGTGGCTTGAAGACCAGAAGGCACAGCTCGATACCGAGACGCGCCGCAAGGTCAGAGCCGCGTGGATCGCGATCTCGGTCGTTGCTCTCGTCGTCGGACTTGCGGTCGGCTGGTACGGCCGCATCCTGCTCGGGTGACGCAATGCACTCGCTTCTACCGGTAGGGACTGAGGCGGCGTGGATAAAGATAGGTGCGGTATTGGGGGTGATCTGGGGGGCGACGTTAGAGAGCGTTGCCCCCTTGGTCTATTGGTATCTGGCCTTCATGGCGGCCGACCTTCTCACCGGGATATGGGCCGCCTGCCGGACCGGGACTTTCAGCTCAAAGCGCCTTAGCTTTGGGATGGCGAAGAAGGGACTTGCCTTTTTCATCATCACTCTTGCGCACGGGATCGACGTGAGCTTCTGGTTCGTGCTCCACGACATGCCACTTTTTCAAAGCGTGACTCTCTGCGCCTATGCCTGCGGCGAATTCGGCTCGATCGTCGAAAACATCGAGCGGGCGGGTTTCGGAGATGCACTGCCTCCAGTCCTCAAGAAACTTTTCTTGTCGCTTGAGAAGCGCCTTGAGAATGCCGTGGACTCCAAGCTCGATCAGATCGGGCTTGATGACGAGGAGAGAGACAAGAAGGCCAAATAGCAAAAGCCGCTCGGGGGCTTAGACCGGGCGGCTTTTTTGTTCTTTACGAACATGAATTAACAAGAGGATTGTACCAATGAACATTGAAGAGCGCATAGCTCGCCTGGAAGGTTTTATGCACAAGTTTGAGGAAGAGCGTATTCGAAGTGAAGAGCGAACTCGCATAGAAATCGAACATGCGGAGGAGCGACTAAAGAAGATGCGTCGCATGTGGGAGTTCTTCAAGGTAGTACTGAGCCCGATCATTGCCGCCGTTGTGACGGCAATAGTCATGCAGTACATACAAAAATGAAAATCAGAATACGCAAAAGCCGCTCGGAGGCGAACCGGGCGGCTTTTTTATAGGCATTGTTTCGAGGGCCTATGGGAGACATTTTAAATGCTTTGAAGATCGGAGAGCTCATGACTGCAGATGATTTGACATGGCAGGCGACGGCCATCCTGGTCGTCCTCATCGCTTTCGGTGTTGCCGTCGTCGCGTGCGTCGCCGGGAAGGCCGTGAAGATTTGGCGTGATGCTCTGAAGTGAGGGACTATGACCGCTCGAGGAATTCGGAACAACAACCCGGGGAATCTCCGGCACGGGGAAGACTGGCTCGGACTTGCTCCGGTGCAGGATGATCAGAATTTCTGCACATTTACAGAAATGCACTTTGGTGTGAGGGCGCTCCTGAAAACCCTTCGCACCTACGTAGAGAAGCGAGGATGCGACACCGTGCGCAAAATCATCACCCGATGGGCTCCGGAAAATGAAAACGATACGGCCTCATATGTGCTTCATGTTGCGACGGCCTGCCGCCGCGATCCGGACGAAGTTTTGAACTTCTCTGCCGACCCGCTCCTATATCTGGACATTGCGAAGGCCATCGCCCGGCATGAAAACGGAGTCGATGCCGAAAGCATTTCGGACGACGCTTGGGAAGTGGGCCTCAAGGAGGCGGGCTTGTGACGTATCTGAAGATCGCGGGCGCAGTGCTTACGGTGCTTCTGGCTTTCGGCGGAGGGTATCGCTATGCCGCCGCGCTCTATGGAGAGGACATTGCCGCGCTCCGGGAAGACTATGCGGAGCGGGCGTCCGCACTTCAGAGCCAGTACAGAGAGAAGGAGGCGACGAATGCGAAGAATCTTGTGGCCGCGTGGGAAGCCCGAGACAAGGCGCTTGCTGATGCTGACGGCCTGCGGGCTGCTGTTGACCGGGTGCGCGTCGAGGCCGATACCGCCCGCCGTGAGCTGTCCCGAGACGGTGCCACTGCCTGCACAGCTGAGAGAGCCAAGCTCGCCGCAGGTGCAGAAGTCGTCGCAAGACTGGCTAAAGACCTTGGAGCGTGCTCGCGACTGGCTTCAAAGCTTGCCGCAGACAAGGACGCAACCATAAAGGCCATAGGCCCATGAATTGCAGTAGAATTGTTTGGACTGACGGTCATCCTTCATATGAAGGCGACGCTCAGTCGCATCGATCGGAAAGCCTCGGGACATCCTTCATCATACCGGGGCTTTTCTTATACCCTTCAAAAGCCCAACGGCAAATGGCGGCCGCGAATTACTACTCCTGCAAAAGCCTCATATTCTCAACAAGGGGATGCAAACGGCTGACATGTCGCGGCAGGATGCGACATAAAGCCATAAGACTCAACTTGATCCGCTTTTCTACCACGTCCGCGGAAGACACCGACCGACATACACCGCCGAAAACTAAAGCCCAAACTAAAGCCCAACGAACTTTTGATAGGATTTAATCCTCTTTCAAAAGCCCACGTTAGAGAGGAACGGTATGGCTAGAACAGCAAAAGTGTTGAGCGCTGCGGAAGTCCGCATGCTTTCGCAGTCTGCAGGCGAATATACGGTCGGTGGCGTCTCCGGTCTGAGACTGCTGGTTAGAGAGAAACCAGGCGAGAAGGGGGCCTTCTACCGCTCTTGGGTCCTTAGGAAGCAGGGGGCGAAGGGCTTCAAGATCGGCCTGGGGGTCTATCCGACGATCGGACTCAAAGAAGCGCGTGAGCTCGCGGCAGCCGAGATGCAGAAATATCGTGCTGGCGTCGATCTCGTAGCAGAAAGACGCAAGCTCATCGAGGAAGCCAAGGCTAAGAAGGATGCTGAAAAGCCACTCCCAACGCTAGGCGGTTGCATCGAAGCGTACTTTGATTGGAAGGTCGAGCGCGGTGACTGGAAGAATCAGGAACGAGATAGACGACGCCATGAGCTGACCTTTTACAAGCACGTGCTCCCTCGCGGAGGCGGACTTATCGTCGAGACGGCGACGCCTCAGGACATTGCGGAGATTCTGCGGCCGATCTGGACGGAGTTGCCTGGGACGTGCAAAAAAATACTTCCGCAGCTGAGAGGGTTTTTCTTTTGGGCCGCGACAATTGCGGGCATCAGGCCTGCAGACAAGATCAACCCAGCTGATCAGCGTCTTGTTCGGCCATATCTGCCGTCAGTAAAGGCGCAGAAGAAGGCAACGCATTACGGATTCTTGGAGCCGGACCAGGTGCCGCCATTCGTCGCGGCGGTCAAGGCTTCATGCCCGAACTCTCGCGGATGCCGGGCGTTGCTTCTTTCGATCCTGACATGCGTCAGAAAGGCGAATGCATCGAGAGCCAGGTGGGATCAGATCGACATGGGAAATGCGCTTTGGACGATCCCGGCCGAAGAGATGAAGGTCAGCGGAAACGGGCAGCACATCGTGCCGCTCAGCCGGCAGGCGATGGCGCTTCTGCGGATTCAGAAGGAAGAGGCGGAAATTCTTGCAAGCCCTTACGTCTTCGTTGGCGAGGACGGCAAGAGGTGCATCAGCCCGACGCTTGTCAACGTCGCGATGACACGTCTGCACACCGAGGCTTTTTGTAGAGGAGAGGAGGGGTGGATCGATCGTCGTCAGTCTTCCGAAGCGGGGCGGAAGGTTGTTGCGACGCCGCACGCCGTAGCTCGGGCGAGCTTCGAGACGTGGGCGCACGCCGAGCGGAAGGACGAAAGGACGATTGCCTTGTGCCTTCATCACTCCGTGGACACGAAGTATGGCTCGGCGTATGACCGCGATCAGTCGATAGAGATGAAGAGAGTGCTTTTGCAGGAGTGGGCAGATTTCTGTCTGCCCGATGACTAGGCTGTGCGCCGGTTTCGCAGATTTTCTGCAAAAGCGATGATTTCGCTTTTCGGATAGCGAACGATGCTTGACCCGATGCGAACGGCGGCTGGGAGGTCTTTGCGAGAAGTCTCCCAGCGCTCGAAAGTGCGCTTGCTGATCCCGAGAAGAATCGCCGCTTCCATCTTGGTGATGTAGAGCGCATCTTTAGATGCGGCGGGAGCTTCCTTTCGGGGGGCGCGTGAGCGCTTGAGGGTGAAATCCATTCTGTACCTCGATCGTCTAAATTCCCAAGATCATTTTCAGGTCGGCCATCGCGTTCGATGCCATTCGGAAAGAGCCGTCTGCGGCGTGCGGATCGAAGGCTTTGTTCTTCAGCCTTGCCCGCTCTTCCGTCGCGAGGAGCTTTTCGGCCTTGTCGAGGGCGTTCCGAACGGAGTTGATGAGCCCGGAGACGCGCTCCATCTTTTCCGCGTGCTCGAGCGCGGGCGCGAGCTTCTGGCGCTTCCTCTTGACATTGGCGGAGAAAGCGTCGGCTGTAAAGTGGTAGGGCTGTTCAGTCCGATTGAAGCCGCCTTCAGGGCAGGGATATTCATAATTCTTGGGCATGATTACATACTGATTCTGTTAAGACCGTAGATTTCTGCAATGGCGTCCCGGTCGTATTGCTCGATCACTTCCGGGAGGCCGTCTTCTTTAAGCCCCTTGCGCACCGCCGATTCGTACTCCCATCGGTCGCAGAGCGCCATAGCCTCAATAGCGATGTCGAGGCCGATCGCGAACATCTGCAGGTCGGTATTCATGAGCGGCGTGCCCTTCTCGAGCGCGGCATAGAGGCGGACGCCCGCCTCTCTGGCGGCTACTAGCCGATCCCGATAGCGCTCCCCGTCCTCGATCTTGTCGAGGAGGTTGATGGTCATCATGATCGGGCCCGCGACGGTGTTGACCTCTTCGGTCGTTGCCTCGCCTGCGAAGAGCGCCTTCAGAGCCAGCCGTGGAGCGAGCTCGATGCGAAGGCGCTGCTTTTCGCTGAGGGGCGTTGCCGCTCTCCACCAGGGGAGCTTTTTGGGGAGTTTCGGGGTATAGCGCTTAGTGCGCTTTGGTTTCTGCTTCGGCATTGGCGGGCTCCTTGATGGAGTATCGCTCGAGCGTGCGATTGATCTTGTATGCGATCTTTTGTTCGATAACCGCCCTCATCTCAGGGCGCAGGTCGAGGAGTTCTTCGAGCATGATGAATGCATCCGCGATTTCCTCGCACATGGAATCGAAGCGAACATCCGGAAACCCATCGTGGTGATATTCGGCGCGGAAGTACTGGACGATTGCGGCCGACGCCTCGGCGTATTCTTCCCCGGCATGAAGCACGGCGCGTTCATCTCCGAAGTGCCACGCGATGGCGTCGATGTCTTCTTTTTGTTGATTGGTAAGTTTGATCATGGGTTGATCCATGGTAAAAAGCCCGGCGCGTTAGGCCGGGCGGACGTATGGGGCGCCAGGCACTCTCGCCTACTGCCACTATGACTTTTGCGGTTTTGCGGCAGGTTTGGCGCCACCCCGCCTGAGGTTCAGGAAGCTGGCTCAAACTTGATCGAGAGCTGGATCTGGTCTTCCATGATCCTGAGCTGTGCTTCAGTGGGTTGCTTGATGCGGCCCCACTGCGAGATCGTTTTCCCGGCTTGACTTGCGATAGCTTTCCCCTGCTCATAGATGGCGTAAGCCTTGAGATAGTCCTTCATGCAGGGGATACGGCTCACGAAGTTCTTCGATAGCTCATCTTCCATCCGCTCGAACTCGTCATAGAAAGCGCATTTGAACTCAAGCGCCTTCGGGCCGGTGAAGCCCATGGCGAGAAGGCAGAATCCTTTGCGATCCATGTAGTAAACCGGGGTTTTGCGCTCTGTATTGCCTATGTGCCTGATTTCAAAGGTATCCCCAAAATTGGGGCCACGGAGTTCGGGAGCTTTCTTGAGCAGATCCTCGATGTCTCGTAAGACGTGGTCATGTCTTTTCCCGAAGTACTCCGCGACGGTGCGGCTGGAAACGACGGGGCGGCCGTCGACGATGGTGAGTGCAGTATGAATACTCATGCGCGTGCTGCCTTTTTGTTGAAGAAAGATTCGAACCGGGCTCGCATGTGTTCGGGAACTTCCCCGAGCTCATGGGCCATATAAAGGTGATAGGCGGCGAGGCCAGTCGTGAGTTGAAACTCTTCGCTGTCTGCGGGGAGCTTCGTCGCAATATCCATGAGGATCGAAAACTCTGAGCTGTTATTCATCGCGGCGAACTCTCGCTCTGAGTTCTCATCACTGATGAGCCTTGCAAGCGCAAGAGCGAACGCCGTCTGGCGCTCATTGAGGTCTTTGGGTTTCAAGGAGAATCTCCAAAAGAAAAGGCCCCGGATCTCTCCGAGGCCTTGGTTGATAACTGGCAGTTGTTTACGCCACTTACTGAAGGATGTGCTTGATCATTGCTTCGCCAAGCACCTTTACGGTTTCAATGGTGAGCGGAACCGATTTTTCTTTGGCAAACGCCTTTAGCTTGTCAATGAATCCATCGGCGCGAAGATTCTCGAGAAGCGAGTACCCCGCGAGCGTAAGTGAAGGATTAGCGGAGAAGCTAATCTGGAAGAATCCGTCAACGCTTTCGGACACGTAAATACCATCCAAAAAACCGCCGCTTTGAAGCAGTTTAACGTGCTCGAAAACTACTCGCGTGGCGGGGTCAATGTGAGCGGCCCGCCTCTCTGAAAGGAGTTGACCTTCCTTCCATTGAGCTAAAGAGTTTGCGTCCTCGACGAATTCTTGAATCGTTTCAGATTCGACGTGCGCGAGGATAGTCCTCATCAAATTCCAATCAAGTTTCATGATGCTCCCTTAACAATCTCGCCTATGACCACTGGGATGCTCGCTTTGATGAATTCCCATGAAAGCGAGACGCCTGCTTTTTTGGCCCTTCCCTTGATCCGATCCCATACATTTTGATCACGGAGGGCGTCTAAAAGATCGTGGCCCTGCATCGTAATGAAAATTCCGCGAAGATCCCAATAGACAAATTTTCCATTTTCGTCTCTTTGAATTTCACAATGTTTAAGGATCCCGGCATCCACCAGAATTTCGAAATGCCCTAACAATTCATTAGGAGCACCATCATCCGGGCTGTTGATAGAAAATTCATCACGATATCTTTTCTCTTCTATGTAATCCTTCAGTTTCCCTTCTTCGACCAGCTCAAGGATTTTGCGGACTACATTCCAATTTCTCTTCATGATTCGGTCTCCAAAAAGGCGGCGGCACCTCTCAGATAGCCGCCTATATGATTACGCTGCCTGATGGCTCAGCCAGTGTTTGTAGCAAGGGAGCTCCTTGACGCTGTATCCGATCTTGTCGAGAGAGGCTTCAAGGGTCAGCCAGTTGAAGTCGTGGACGGCTTCCCACATGGATGCGGCGTAAGGAGAATCAACGCTCCGGAGGAAGTCGACATAGCGCTCGAGGTTTGCGCGGTGGAGGTAGCGCCACGTGTAGACGAGAGACCGTAGTTCCTCCATAAAGTGCGCCTTGACGGTGTAGTACTTCGGCGGGATCTGCTCATCGTGGTATGTGGTGCTTTCGATGCGCTTGATCTCTTCCTCTTCGTGCTTGAGCCACTCAGCGCGGGTTTTGACGGGCACTGTCTGGATGAAAGCGAGTGCGGCTTCGAAGTCCTTCTTCTGCAGGCAGGTGTACCGCGGTATGCGGAAATGGTCCTTGAGGGCGGAGTAGATCACGCGGAAGTTCTTCGGAGCTCCGGATGCGCGGCGTCCGACTGCCTTCTGAATCTCGCGCTGTTGAGCTTCGTCGATGTAGTCGGGGCCAGCGTAGTAGCCCTGCTTGCGGATAGCGGGAAGCACCTCAGAGGTGACCCAGCGCTTGAAGCGCTTGGCGCTCTCCAGCTTGGAGCCGAAGATCAGAGCATAGAGCCCGGACTCGTTGACGCAGTTGACGGTTTGCTTGCCGCCAGCGGTGTCGATCTCGACCTTGATAAGGTCTTCAGGGTCGACGTGCTGGGCGACAGCATCTCGGGCTCTTTTATAACCGAGAGCGTTGCAGACATCTAGAGCGATGAAAAGCGGCGCATCGGCTGTGCCAAAGGTACGAACGGGAAGATTCTCAAAAGAGAAAGTCGTAAGTGCAGACATAAAAGTCTCCGTATGCAGATTTTGTCGATCTGCTCGCATCGACGCCAATCGATGGCGGGCAGGCTTGCAGGTTGGCGTACCGCTCATACGGAAGCGGCCCTCCTAAGAGGCCCGCAAGCCCGCCCATAAAGGAGACTTGCAAGGGGGCGGTGAAACGCCGCTCCCTTTGGCTAAGATGAAAAAAGCCGCTTCCAACGGTCGGCGGCTTCATCTTGCGCCGTATGACTCGGGACGCCAATCCCGTCCCCGTCGCTTTCACGGGGCAGGAGAAGTATACCCGATGCCAAGGCGCTGTCAAAGTACTTGTTCTCCGTGAGATCATTACAGCCGTTCCCCTCAGAACGTCTGAATAACCCCACGGAGGAATTCTTAATGGCCTCGCCTATCACGCTTGATTCATGGATCAAACACCTCAAGGAAAAGACAGGCAGCGCGGAATGTCCGTTCTGCCATCACCAGGACTGGGAAGTCCAGTGCGAGCCGGACGGCTCTGCCCTTGAGTCACGCATACTTGATCAGTCTTTCGTCAAGGAACTGAATGACGCATTCTTATCAGTCGCGGACAGCTATGAGTCGGCAAAGAAAGGCGAGGATTCACCGCCACCACCTCAACTCACTCCTCCAACGTATCTCTCAAGCATTCTCGTCGTTCGTTGTAAACACTGCGGCTACATCACCCTTTTTAGCCGAAAAGCGCTGACGGAGGGATGATATGGCTCAGGGCCTTGGCAACACGATGAAAGCGATTGAGGGAATGATTGGGAAGGCAACGGAGCGTCTTCTGATGTCAGACCTTTCAAACCTTACCGCAACAGCTAAACAGCAACTTATCGAGGATGTAAAACGCGCCGTTCTAGACTCGAATCAGTTTCGCGCCGATCTTGCGAAGATCATCGCGGATGACTTCGCGGCCAGAATCAACGCGTCGTGGAAAGAAAAGCTCAAGTCGGCATTCTGCTTCATAGGGTGGGTGGTTACGTTTCTAGTCGCACTAATCGGAGCTATAGACCCCCTTAAGGTTATGGTCGGGAACTGGCTCCTAAAGCTGGCTTCATGAAAAAGAAAGCCCACCGATCTAACGACCGGCCAGCATTAGGTTCAAGCCGTCTCCCGGAGAAGCCTTAAATCACTCTCTCGACCCTGAAAGGGGCTTGAATCTGAAGCGTGAAGAGACCTTTTTACCAACGCGGTTAAATTGGTCGGTCATTTTGATGACGCCTGCCTAAGCGCGCATCCACGTGGGAGGCGGTTTTCACGACCAGTCAGCAAAATCCGCCAGGAGCCCTCGCCCCGGATGGGGCGGGGAGGAATGGCGGCTAATCGGTTGTCTGATTCTCAATGTATTTTTTAAGAACTTCCAGGGAAGCTCCGCCTACTGAACAAGCAAAGTAGCTGCGCGACCAAAACAGCCCTGTTTTGCCTCCTTCAAGAATCCCTGGATATTCCTCGCGTATCTTTCGAGACGAACGCGTTTTAAAGCGGTTCACCATCTCGCTGATGCTAACCTTTGGAGGATAGCTCACGAGCAGATGTACGTGATCCGCTTCCCCGTTGGCCTCCAGGAGGCTGCAGCCTAAATCTTCGGCCGCGATTTTTAGGGCAGCAAGCACGCTTTCGAGCACTTCCGGCGTCATCACTTTTCGCCGGTATTTCGTTGTGAAGATCAAATGCACATGGAGTTTCGTCACGCTGTGACGCGCTCTTTCGTAGTCGTCGAACATCGAAATTCTCCTTGACCGCTAATGCTTAATTATGATAATATCATAATATTTTTTAAAAATAAATTCATTTGACCGCCACATGCTCCGTGCTGCGAAATTCCGCATCTACCCAACTGCCGCTCAGGAAGCTTTTCTCTGGGCACAGTGGGGTGCTGTCCGCAAGTGCTGGAACATGGCGCTCTTCCTGAAGAAGCATTACTACCGTACGCGGGGCGTATCGCTAGACCTCATCCACGAGATCAAGCCACTCATCGCCAGAGCCAAGAAGTCGAAGAAGTACGCATGGCTCAGGGAATACGATTCGATGGCGCTTCAGGAATCGGTGCGGAATCTCAACAAGGGCTACCGCGCTTTCTTTGATGGAAGAGCAGGCTTTCCGCACTACAAGTCCCGCAGAGGGCCGCAGTCGAGCTATCACTGCACCAACGTCTCCGTCGGCCCCAACTACGTGCGCGTGCCGAAAATGGAGCCGATCAAGGCTCGGATTCATCGGGAGGTCGTCGGCAAGGTGAAGAGCATCACGCTTGAAGCCGATGCCGCCGGCGACTACTACGCCGCCGTCCTCTGGGAAGATGGTCTTGCTGAAAAGGAACCTCTGAAGGAGATCTATGAGGATCAGGTCATCGGCATCGATGTCGGCATCAAGGATCTCCTCACGGAATCGAACGGACGCAAGGAACCGAACCCGAGGCATCTGAAGCACGCCCGCAAGGTGCTGCGCCGCAGATGCCGGCAGTTTTCAAGAACTCAGAAGGGCAGCCGCCGGCGCGAGAAGGCGCGCCGCAGGCTCGCACGCGCGCATAAGCGCGTGGCGAATGCCCGCACCGACAACCTTCACAAGGTCTCTTCGCGACTCGTGAACGAAAGTCAAGCGCTGGCTGCGGAGAGTTTAAGAATCATCAACATGCTGAAGAACCACCACCTGGCGGAGTCGATTGCTGATGCCGCCTGGGGCGAGCTCTTACGAATGATTGCCTACAAAATGAAGCGGGAAGGAAAGTACTTCATACTGATCGATACTTTCTATCCCTCTTCAAAGACGTGCTCCTGCTGCGGCTTCAAGCTTGAGAAGCTTGATCTTGCTACGCGCGAATGGACGTGCCCGCACTGCGGCGCTCACCATGACCGCGACGGCAACGCTGCAGCCAACATCCGGGCTGAAGGCATCAGAATACTGAGGGCGGAGGGGCTACCCGTCCTGCGGAGAGAAATGTCCTCTCCAAATGCTCGCTGAGGTCGTGTAAATCCCGGAGACATCCGGGTTGTGACCGAAGAAGCGAGAAGCCTCGCCCAATTCGAAGAATTGGACGGGGAGTAGTCACTGACAGGCGGCATCAAGATGAAGCCCCCGGGCGGGGCTGAAATCCAAATTAAGTTTGGGGTTTATGATGATTTTTTACTCTTCATTCTGGCGGCCCCTTTTTAGCTGATGACGACGGACTGACGGTCTTCGAGGGCCGCGCCGGGGATGTCCTCACCGGCCTTGAGGGCCTTCTTGAGGACAACCTTGTCCGGATCGACCTTGGTCACGACGCGCTTGAAGGCGTCCGGAAGCGCGTCGAGGTCGAAGACGTAAACGGCCTGAGACTTACCGATGCGGACGGATGCCATGACGCCCTTGACCTTGCCGCCCATAGCCTCGAGGGCGGGCATCATGTATGCCTTAAGGCGCGCGGATTTGCCCTCCAGTGCCTTGCGGCGCTTTGCGAGGCGGTCTTCTTCGGCCTTGATGGCTTCGGCCTCGGCTTCGAGCTCGCGCACGTAGCAGGCCGTGCCCTCGAGCTTTTCGGCGGCTTGACCCTGGTATTCGGCATAGGCGGCAAGGGCTTCGCCATCGACCTCGCCAGTGTCCGGGTCGGCGTCGAGGCGGTCGAGGAGTTCGCGGAGTGTGCTCGGGATTTCGTAGATTTTCATTTTGAGTGCTCGCAAAAAAGCCCCGGTGGTTGACCGGGGCTGAATGGTTGTTAGAAGGGCATGTCGTCATCGACTGGCGGATCAGGCGGCATAGAAGCTGCGCTGGAGGTCTGTGCCTGCGTTCCTCCGTCAAGCTTGCGCACCGCCTTAGGATGCTCCTTCAGGTTCTTAAGAAGCGCGGGGATAGCCGTGGCTTCAGTCGCGCCCGAATCGATCTCCTTAGCGGTTCGACCGGTGGCCGGATCGAATGCGCGTCGGATCGTCATGTCGTTGGCGATCTTTACCTCCCCTAGATAGAGGTATTCGCGGGGCTCTGCTTCAAGGACGAGGCCGATTGGCTTTCCTTCGATCGCCTTTCCGCGATAGCCCTTCACGATCTCGCCTTTCATGGTGCGTACCTTGCCTTCGACCCATTCGACCGACTCGGTTTTGGAGCAAAAAAGCATGGACTGGAAGATACCCATACCAAAAGCCTCTTCGCCGTCGCTTTTGACGATGCAAAGCGAGAGCCACGCCGTGGCTCCATCATTCGATTCGAAGTAAAACCGGAGCATCGCGGCTCCGTTCTTCGTTTCGTACTGCTCTGCCTGTCGGATCTTTCCTTTGTAAGCCCCAGTTTCAAAGATGCGGGCCGGGGTTTCACTCCTGATGGCAGATGCCTTGTCGGCCTTGATAGTTCCGATGATCATCTAGTTTCCTTTGCCGATTCTTCGGCGGGTGTTGAAATTCCGTAGTACTCGCAGATGGCCTTATCTACCGCCGCGAGGTCGTTGTCGATGACGTCTTCATCGAAAAGCCCCATGGGGGATTTGACCGTGTCGCTGCCGGAGTTGTGAGTGCGGAAGCCGTAGCGGCCGCCGTCAACGATGGTTCGCAGGACAGTAGTAAACATGCCTTCGACGACGATCTTTTCTGAAAGCATCTTCCCCAGTGTCTTTATTCTGGTCGTCCCGTCCTCGTCCGTTTGCGTGTGGGCGAGGACATAAACACGCTTGTCCGGCCCGAGCTCGCTTGCGGCCTTGGCAATGTCGAAGCCCGCGCCGCCGATGGCCGTAAACTTGTCGTAGCCCTTTACGTCTCGCGTGGCCATGAACATACTGGCTAGCACATACTGCCAGTCATCGATGATGATGATGTCCTGCGGGGCGCGGTGCATGGCAGTTACGATTTTCGCCGCATCAGCGCAGACAAAGATATTTCCGCCGTCGCCCTTGGTGCGTACTTCCTTCCACCCATTCGAGCGGAAGGGGAGGGGCTTGCGTACTGGCTGAATCAGCAGGCACTTAGCCGGGTCCAAGTTGCGCAGGGAAGCGGTCTTACCGCTCCCCGACTCTCCGAGCACTAGTGTTCCGTAGCTCATGTATGATTCTCCATGTGGTTAAAACGCGAAGACTTCGCCGAAATCGTTCAGTTCCTCGGCGTTGTCTTCGTCTTGACCAGAGGTGTGGGCCGAAGCACGTTCTGCTTCCCACACCTCTTTTGCTTTCTGCTCGTCGTCCGGATCGAAGAAGTCCGGAGAGACCGAGAGGAGGTAGCTTTCGCCCTTCTGGGGGGCGAAGTCGCTAGCGGTAGCGGTAGCGTTCATTTGAACCACCTTTCTAGCAGGTATTTCAGGAAAGCAAAAAGCCCGCCTTGAGAGACGGGCCTTGCGGGATTTTTGTGCGGGTGAGCGGGGATCATGCTGCGCTCTCCTTAAAGTCGTTCAAGCTGTCCTGCACGTACTGGAGCATCCACTCGACCCACTCGCGGTAGATCTTCTGATTGCCGTAGTCGTACATGCCGGGGTATGCGGCATCGATGGCTTTTTCGCAGTCGCCCCTAGAAACCTCAGTTCGACCCTCTTCAAAGAAGAGCATTTCGGAGAGCTCCTGAGCGATGTCCTGCACGTCGTAGGGCGGATCGTCATCGCCGGGCACCCAGCTCGGGTCGTAGCCGATGTTCATTTTTCGGCCTCCATCTCCATGTATCCGAGGTTGCGTCGCGACTCGAGCGCTACGGACTTGCAAAACGCTGCTAGCGTCTCGATGCATTCCGATTCCTTTTGCGGATCGAGGCCAAAGCACGCGCCTAAGGCGATTACGTGCACCAGGCTCAGATCGTCGCCGAGTCTCCTTTCGATCTCTCTTGAAACTTCCTTCCAATCCATGTATAGGCAGGGGTCTCCCCAACTGCCGTAAAGCAACTTGTTCCGCAAGTCCGAAACAAGCTCGCGGGCCGTTTCTGTATCGGTAAGCATGTGTGCTCCTTAGCGCGCAGCGCAGTAGGCGATGAATCGCCAAAAAAGTTCATTGAGCCCGAAGAGGATGACCGCACTGACGATGCCGATCGGGAGTGCGGCAAGCTGAGCCCGGCGCTCGGCGTTCAGTTCGCTGCGGCTGAAGCCCTTGGCCGGGCGTCCCGTCAGCGTGTCGAGCAGAAATTCGGTGAACTTGCTCATTTCCGTCCTCTCATCTGGTGAGCAAGCGCAGCACCCGCGGCGAAGGCAAACCCCTCGCGGTCTTCAATGCCTTCGTCGATGTCGAGGAGCTGCTGAAGGTGCCCGCGAAGAAGTGCCGTTATTTCCACGTCGGCCGTGTAGTTCGCGCGGTGAATGACGCTGCGGAAGCCCTTGCAGGCAAGCCACATGTCGGAGCTGTCGAACGTCCGGAAATCGACGGGCGCTTGATAGGTGCTCATTTCGTTCTCGCAAAAGAAAAGCCCCGGCGCTTGCGGCGTCGAGGCTCTATAGGTTTGATCCCCTTCGGAGTAAGGTAGAGAAGTCCGGTGACAAGGACGTTCTTTAACCCAAACTCCGAAGGAGGAAAGATGTCTGTTAAGACAGAACTGGAAGAAGCCATCATCAATCGGCAGGTGGTGCGCTTTGTCTACGACGGGCTTCAACGCGAAGTTGAGCCCTTTTTGCTCGGCACCACCACCGCAGGGCGTGACGCGCTGCGCGCTTACCAAACAGCAGGCGGTAGCAGGTCAGGCAAAGTGCCCGAGTGGCGCGTGTTTTTGCTCGACAAAATCGTTGGCCTAACCACATGCCAAAAGCAATTCTCCGGTGAGCGACCGCTCTACAACCCCGCTGACGAAGGTATGCAATCCATCGGCGTTCATATTTAGCCTGAGCGCCGCAGTTACACGGCCCCGGCGGAAGCGCGGGGCCGTTGTGAACTGCACAATCGCTGTCGTGTTGAATCATGGTGTTCTCCATTCAGATTCAAGTCTCCTCCCGGAGAAGCCTTAAATCACTCTCTCGCTCCGAGAAGAGGCTTGAATCTGAGGTCTCCTTCGGTGCGAAGATATGAACGTCGGACTCCCATTCGACACTCCGTATCAACTCACCGAAGGAGGTGTAATGACAAAAGAAATAAAACTCGGACAGTGGGTCGAGTATCTGAACCGCGTTACTGGCGGTTTTCGTTGTTCCGTTTGCGGTCACCAAAGATGGGAAACTCAAACTAACGGAGATGTCGTTGACGACATCATCTTGACAACCATCACTGATTACGGATCAATCGATGATCCTCCTGAGCCGCCAAAGATCACTGACGGCGTTATTGCTATGCGCTGCGCCGTGTGCGGTCACGCTCTCTTCTTTGATCGTCTTTTCGTTGAGGAGAAGATCAATGGCAATGAATGAATTCGAGGTAACCCAAAGACCATGGAGCCCCACGGAAATTCGCCAAGTAGTTGCGGAAGAGGTCAAGTCCCCGTTGAGTGAGTTTGTTACCAAACACACCTTTAATACGGTGGTCACGATTGCTCTTGCGGCTTTCGCGGGCGTATTTGCCATCATTGGCTGGCTTCATTCGTGAAGCCGCGCGAACGTTTCAACCAACAGGAACATGAGTGGAAATTCAGCGGCGAGCATCAGCGAGATGGCCAAACACCATTTCAAGCCAGTAGGTATTGACTTGACGAAGTTGGTATTCGCCAAATTGCTCCACGCTCGAACCATTCCCCAAACCAAAACGGTCATCGGGAAGATGCAAGCTAGGAGCTTCAATCCGAAAATCAGGTACTCCATGTAACCTCCAGTAAGCCAACCTGAGAACCCTCGAAGGAAGGTGCTCAGGTTGGCTTATTTTGTAAACAGGAAAACAAAGCCCCCGCACCATTCGGTACGAGGGCTGAATGTCGCTACGGCAGATTGCTATCTCTAGTCCGTAGAGGCCTGCTCACTTAAGGGCAGGACTTAGACCCCGGCAGACTCTGCTGTTGCGGGAACACAGTCAACACTACTTCTTTCCCTTTTGTGGCGGAGTAGCCCTCTCTCGAAGATTCGCGAGCTGGTCCGCCTTCCGCTGATTAGAGCCCGCATTGACAATGACAGCCACAACCCCGTCTTATTTAAGTATCTAACGGTAGCGTCTCGATCGCGAATTGTTTGTCGTTCGAACTCGTACTGAGTTGAAAGCTCTTTTATGACAAAAGACACCAACTCTGGGTTGATCCTTTGAATTGCCTCCAATTCCTGAGCGGGGGGCAAAGGGCTGTTGTCGACGCGAACCACTGTCTGGCTCTCGCGTCCAGTTGGGTCCTTATCGCGTTGCGCTGCTTGTATTTGAGCCATTTGCTGTACTTCTGAGCTTCGATTTCAGAGGAGAGACGATCTTCTTTGAACTTTGAGCCAGTCTCTGTCTAGAGTCCAGAAAAGGAGTTCTACTCAGTGGCTGGTATCTAGAAGCTGTTGCGCTTCCGATATACCCAAGCCCCTGAAACAAGCGCTTGATGGTTTCGGTCATAGTCGCAATCCAGAGTGATAGAGAAGGCCGCCACTATGGCAGCCCTCCGCATAGTATCGCAGGCTTCAGCAGAAGCGCAATGGGATAGGGTGAAAGGACACACTCTTGCGGCCTCGTTGGAAGCCGCAAGGTTTGGCCTTTCCCTTGAGGCGCGGGAAGGTCAAAACCTGCATACGCGCCTCAAGGGTCGAAAGGGGCTGTACCCCCTTTCACTGCTCCGGTCTGCCCGTGTGCGTTTTTGTCCGCTCGGCGGGAGGTACTAGCTCCGCGCCTTGAGGCTTTCCTTCGCCCGTCTGACTAATCATCATCCGGTGCACCTCACCGCCTTTCGGGCGGGGGTGGAATTGCTTTCGAAAGGCTTTGTTGCCTTATCGACAAGACAAACTTTACACATGCAATGAAGGAAAAGCAAGTTTAATTTGCCTATCAAACCGTTCTCAGGCAAGTTTTGTTTGACTATGGTCAAAAAAAGGCCCGCTCTGGGCGGGCCATGGATAAACGGAAAGCAATCAGGCTCTGAAGCCGTTGAAGACAAAAATTACACGACCATGGATGTGGGCTCCGTCTAGTTCATCTCTCGACAGAGTCGTAGGCGGATAGGAAGCGTTGTCCGAAATGAGGGTGAGAGAGCGATTTAGGTTGATCTGCACGCGTTTGATGAACACATCGTCACCGTTTACGAAGACATAAATGCCGTCGCCTCGCGCTTCTGTCTGGTGAGTATCTACAAGCACTAGCCCGCCTCTAGTAATGGTTGGTTCCATGCTATCGCCCGACGCGCTAATGATCTCAAATTGGCCGTCCCGGATTCCGTGAACCCCGGGCAAGGACCTTAAAAAGTCATCAGAAAACTGCATCGCGCCAACGCTATTGGCTTGAACTGAAGGCGATCCCGAACCACAAGATCCGTATGCGTCTAAGACAGGTACCACAGTCCAGCCATCTTGCTGAGGAACGGCGTTCATGCCGGTTGCCGGTACGTAAGTGGGGGCCTCGTAGTCTTCGTCGCCCGTAATTTGACCCGGCGTTACCCCTAAGAAATCCGCAAGCTTTGAAAGCTTTTCTAATCGTGGATTCCCCTTTGTTGCCCATCTCTGTACTGCTTGGCGCGTTACGCCAAGGGCGTCTGCTACCTGTGCATGGGTTAGCCCTTTGGCGCGCAGGATAGTTTGCAAGTTGTTCGACATAAATCCTCCACTCGCTAGTGTCAGAAAAGTTTGCTTGCGCCGCAAGCAAATTAATCTTGCGCTATACTTTGCTCTAAAGCTAGAATTGCTTGCTTTTAAAGCAAAAAACGCCATGACAGACATCAGCACAAAACAAGCCGATAACGCCGTTCAAAAGGCGGTAGAGAAGATGGGGAGCCAAAAAGCCTTAGCAAAGGTTTGCACCCCTGAAGTTTCAAGACAAGCGGTCGCTTTTTGGATAAAGCTCGGATACGTGCCCGCAAAGCATGTGCCAGCCGTCAACCTCGCAACAGGGATCCCTAGAAGTGAATTAAACCCGCTCTTTAAGTGAGTTCGCCAATGGGCATGAACGCGATTAATTGGATGGCAAAACAGAAGACTGGCGACGACAAATCTAAGTCGGCGCTCTTTTGGCTCGCCTTCCATATGAACGATAAGACGGGAGAGTGCTTCCCCTCGATCTCGACCCTTCAGGCGGAGATGGAGGTTAAGTCAGACAACACCGTTCGAAGCGCGTTACGCCGCCTTCGCGATGCCGGGCTCATTTCGTGGGAGCGCGAGACGAGAGATGGGGTAACCGTCAAAACCAAATACCGCCTGCACATGCATGGGTCAATGACTGCGGGTACCTCAGCAGATAAGGGTACTTCAACCATTGCGGTACCTCAACCATTGAAGGGGGGTGCTTCAACTGTTGAGGGGGGTACTTCAACCATTGCGGGAGGGGTCCCTCAACCATTGCGTACGAACATGGAAATAGAACAGGGAATTAACAAGGAAGCTAACAGTACTTCTATGCGCACTTCCGGGAATGCGACTTACGTCGTCGCATCTGCGCAAGCGCAGACGCCATATCCCGAAGACTTCGACAAGTCTCTTTTCGAAGAGGCTGAAAGAGAAGCACACGGCTTTCCCGACCCGATTCCTGAACCCCCGGCACTGCCTCCTGTTGAACCACCTTCCGCACCCGCGTCGAAGCCGAAGATGGCCTACCCGCCCTGCCAGTACGAGAAGGTAGTCGAGCTCTATCACTCCAACTGCAGAGGTCTTCGCCGCGTCATGGCGATCACCGATGTCCGGAAGCGGACGATCAACGCCCGGTGGAGGGAGTTCTGCAAGGAAGACAACCTCCAAACCACGGCTGAAGTCCTCGACAGCTTCGACTGGTTCTTCCAAGAAGTCGCCAAAAGCCGCTTCCTCATGGGCTTCACACAACCCGGCCCCGGAAGAGACCTCCCCTTTAAAGCCGATTTCGACTGGCTCATGCGCCCCAACAACTTCCTAAAAGTCTGCGAAGGAAAGTACACAAATGGCCCTCAGAAGTAAGTTCCGCCCCTCTGATGACGCTCCGGCCGACGACACCATGTCCGGCCCGGAAGACCCGGCAAACCTTCCGACCGTCAACCAGTTCAACGCCCGCGCATGCTCCGACGGCATCTATCGCAACAAGTGGGGATGCCACTTCTGCAGCGTCGAGGGATGCGGCCTCGTTTCCGACATGGTTCTTGGCGGCAAGGAGCTTTGCGTTTTCCACGCGGCCGCTCAGCGCTGCACGTCTGAGATGACCGAAGTGCTCCACAAGTATCAGCCGCTCATCATCCTCGCGAAGGCTTACGACAAGACTTCCGACGTAGACCGCACTGCAGCTGACGGGGAGAAAACCTTCAACGCCGCGACCGAAATCTTCGAGCAGTTCCGGGCCCTGGTTGAACAGTCCGAATTCAATCTGATTCCCTACTACGTCTCGGACGCTCAGGGCTATCGCTATGAGCGCTTCAAGGACGAGCCACTGCCTATCCGCCGCTCCGACCTGAAGCCGGGGCAGCGCTTCGTGTCGCCCTTCGCCTACGTGCACCTCCTTTGCCTGATGCACGCTAACGCGATCTACGACGAGAAGAAGGCTCAGCGGGACAAACAGCCCCGCGCCGCCAATCCGGAACAGACGAAGCTCGCGAAGCTCAGCGCCCGCATCAAGTCTCTGGGGGCCACGTGGGCAAAGAAAAAGTCCAACAACTACGACAACGGGGAGTGGTTCTGATGACCTTCTGGGAGAAATTCACGCTCTTCACGATCGCCGTGAATCAAGCGCTCTTTGCCCTCAACAGTTGGATGAACGGCAAGGGCCAAAGCGCGCACGACACCACCACTCGGATGCTCTTGCGAAAGATTCTCGTAAGGCTCGAGGAGCTTTCGCGCAGCTCAAATGCCGCCGAAAAGCCGTCTGCAAAAGGGCAAGGGAACGTCCAGTCGAGAACGGCAGACGACGAAAAGCCCGATTCAGGGAACTCTTGAACCGTCCCGAAGTAGAGCTTGCATCGGGCCAAGACAAACCCCGGAACCCAAATACGACGCATCTGCAGGTTTTTGGCTCCGTGATCAGCGTAAACAAAAAGAATTTTATGACCGGATATTTCTCGAATAGAGCAGTCGATCTGAGGCATTTGACTTCGAAAGATAGAGAGCGCAAGCAAGCAGCCAATGATCGCGGCAATTGCGCCGCAAGCATTCAGCAATTCCATTTTTGAAATTCCTCCGTGAGGTGGTTATTGGGAGTTCTGGGGAGAACGCCTCAATCATCTCACGGAGGTTCCTCGCCTCGGAACCTCGCCATGACCTACGAAACAAAAGTCGCAATCGCCAAAGCCATCGTCCGCTTCATGGACTTCTTCAGGGAGTTCTTCGCGGAGTTCGGCCCGTACATCGTCACGGCCTTCGCGTGCATCAACGCCGCGCTTGCCGGGATCGGCTTCTTCACCTATGAGGGCCGCTCCATTCTGGTGCTCGCAGGTCTCCTCGTGGGCTTTGTGCTAACCCTTGCCGCTGCGCTTTTCTGCCTCGTGCAGACAGTCGTGCATGCCTACATCTATGCCCTCAAGAAATGGGTTTCAACCACGATCTTCCAACTGAGGAACATCAATGGCTGAATGCCTACGCTGCACCCGCTGCGGGAAGCTCGACCCGCTGCCGAAGGGCGACCCTCGCCGCCTGCAGTCCGGGCAGTGGGGAATGTTGGCCCGAGGGCTCTGCTACTGCGAGCTCCTTGGGCCTTCCGGCTATCGACGCTTCCGCTCAGTCGAGTCAAGAGACGAGTGCAGGTACTTCAAGCCGGAGACCGACCAAGACCGCATAGCCCGCCGCTTTGAAACCGTCCGAATCCTCCGCGCCGCATTCGACAAATGGCGCATCGATAAGCAACTCAAAGCCAAACAAGCAAAGGACAAAAAATGACGCTCAAGAAAGTCTCTCGTCTCATGCCCATCGATCCGCCTTCCATGGAACGCGCGCCGAAGCGCCTGCCGTTCACTTTCACCGAGGTGGACATCGACGACATCTCCACCTATCCGCCTGAAGGTGCCGCGCTCTTCTTCGTCCTAAAAGAAGGAGCCTGGGATCGCTTCTACGGCGAACGACGCGGTTTTACGATCTTCGCTGACCTCTATGGGCTGACGTTCAAACTCGATCAGATCAAAGCATGGAGCCCAGCCGGCTTTACGAAGTATGAAGAACGCACTCGAGAGGAGAAGAAAGTCCGTGGTTAAGCTCAACATTCCCGGTACGCCTCAGGGCAAGGCACGTCCGCGCTTCTCTCGCACCGGCCACGCCTATACGCCCGATGAAACCCGTCGCTACGAGGCCCGTGTAGCCGTTCTTGGCAAGTACGCGATGTGCAACCGAGACATCATGCGCGGGGCAGTCAAGGTTTCTATCCTCGCAGCCTTCCCGGTTCCCGCTTCGTACTCCCAGAAACGACGTGCAGCCTGCCTGCAGGGCAGCGAACGCCCGGCCAAGAAGCCCGACATGGACAACGTCATCAAAATCATCTGCGACGGCCTGAACGGCATCGCGTGGAAGGATGACGCTCAAGTCGTCGAGGTCACCGCCTCCAAGACCTATGCCGAATTCCCTTCCGTCACCGTCTACATCGAGGAGCTCGAATGATCGACCCATACTTCGAACGCCGCCTTGCCAACTGGACGCGATACATCCGAGGCGGCAACGGGCCCGCCGGAATCTCGGCCACCTATCAGGCAATGGCCGCGCTCCGCCTCTATGGCCCCAATGCGCCCGCAGAATCCGAGAGCCAGGGTGCGCCCGGAGCAACGGCCATCGACGTGCGGGACGCCGAAAAGCTATGCGCCGCCTATGCAGGCCCGTGGATGACCCCGCAGGAGAAGAAAGCTCTCCGTCTCAAATACGGCCTCGGGCTCTCCGATATGACCTGCGCCCGCCGCATCCGCGTGGGCTATCGCTTCTTCCTGAAGCAGTTCGAAGCCATCGTCAGAAAGTTTCAGCGAATCGTCGAGACAAATTTCGACGAATCCGATGTATAATGACGTCACAGTTTGAACACCGCTACTTCTACGTACGCGAGACAATGATCCCGGTTGGGATCTTTGCCGTACCCGGAAGGAACACAAGCCCGCTCAGAGATGACCGGGCTTTTTTGATGCGCAACGAATAAACTATACACACTAAGTATTGACAGGTATGCATAAGGTGTGTACAATTACTCCTGTGCAATAGCGCGCTTCGAAAACTAGGAGTGAGCATGAATTACGTTGTCGCGATCGAGCCGGGAGATGCAGAAAATCCCGACTTTGGCGTCATCATCCCCGACCTTCCCGGTTGCTGCTCTCAAGGGGACGATCTCGATCAAGCCATCCGGAATGCGACTGAGGCCGCAGGGCTCTGGCTTGACACCGCCTTCGATGAGGGAAGATCGGCTCCGAAGGCCACTCCGTTTGCCACGCTTTATGCCGAGCATCCGGAATGGCGCGACTGGATTTGGGCGGCTGTTGATGTAGATCTCAGCAAGCTCAGCGATAAGGCCGAACGTATCAACATCACCATCCCTCAGCGCGTGTTGCGCCGCTTGGATGCCACAGCTCGTGCGGCTGGCGATTCAAGATCGGGCTACATCACGCGCATGGTTATGAGCGGAAATTGGTCATAATTAACCATCCGAGGCCTCTCAGGCGCTAGTCACTCGGATACCAAAGGGCTTCTCTCCGGAGAGGCCCTTTTCTTTTGGAGGGCCGCCATGACAGCCAAGAAGACGACCCCGAAGAAGACGGGCCGACCTACCAAATATTCTGCGGCTCTGGCTGAAAAGATTTGCGACCTCATCCGCGAGGGAAGCTCTCTGCGCAAGATTGCAAAGATGCCCGGCATGCCCGCTGTGGACACAATGCGGAAGTGGAAGGACATGTATCCCGACTTTCTCGCACTGTCCGCGCGCGCGCGAGCCGAAAGCGCCGCTCTGTATCGCGAAAAAGCTCTGCAAGTGGCGCAAGAGTCCGCAGATGTGGCAGCCAAAATTCTGCGTGGAGATTTGACAAATTCTCTCGGTGATCAGGTGTATGACCTTCCGAGGGGTTATGTCGAAGCGCAGAAGCTTTTGATTCAAGAGCTGAACCGAGAAGCCGCCCTCCGCGACGACCGCAACTACGGTGATCGCCGGCGCGTTGCCGTTACCGGCGCAGATGGCGGTGCAGTCAAGATTGAAACGAAGCAGGTCACCTCGCTTTCAAACGAAGAACTGCTAGAAATTGCTCGTATGGAGCTCCCCGAAAATGAAGGAGAAGATCGATAGGGCTCTGATTCTCGCTGCGCGTCATGAGCTTAGAATCCGCGCAGCGCGTCAAAGTCTTTCGAACTTTGTCCTTGAAACCACTCCCGGATACCAAATGGGGTGGGTACATCGCGAAATCTGCGATGAGCTTGACGGGTTTCTGCAAGACGTCGCAGATAAGAAATCGCCGCGGCTCATCATCTGTATGCCACCGCGTTCCGGAAAATCGGAAATTGTTTCTCGATCCTTTCCTGCATACGCATTCGGTCTGCATCCAGACATGCAAATCATTGCTACGTCGTACTCGGCAGACCTGACGCAGCGATTCTCTCGTGACGTACAGCGCAAGATCGACGATCCAAAGTACGCCGAGATCTTTCCAGAAACATCGCTCAACTCAAAGAACGTAAAGAGCACGTCTTTTGGCTCGTTCATTCGAACCGCAGAGCTCTTTGAGATCGTTGGGCACAGGGGCGCCTACCGCGCCGCCGGCGTTGGCGGGGGCATTACCGGTATGGGAGCCGACATCCTGTGTATCGATGACCCCGTGAAAGACCGAAGAGACGCCAATTCAGCGACGATCCGAGAAGCGCTTTGGGACTGGTACACGTCGACGGCATATACGCGCTTATCTCCTGGTGGCGGCGTGATCGTGATGTGCACACGGTGGCACATGGATGATCTGGTCGGTCGCTTGCTTGACCGTGCGGCATCCGGCGAGGGCGAGCGGTGGCGCGTCATCAACTATCCCGCTATTGCCGAGCACGACGAACCGCACCGTAAGGCCGGCGAGGCTTTGCATCCCGAACGCTATGACCTCAATGCGCTGCTTCGCATTCAAAAGCAGGTCGGCTCCCGCGACTGGGCGGCGCTCTATCAGCAGCACCCAGTGCCCGACGGCGGCGGACTCTTTAAAGACGACTGGATTCAGCATTGGGACAGCACGACGCTTCCCAAGACGTTCGATGCCACGTGCATATCGTGGGATATGACGTTCAAGGGTTCCGAACACTCGGACTACGTCGTTGGGCAGGTGTGGGGGCGCAAAGGCGCGAACTTCTACTTGCTTGATCAGTATCGAGGTCAGTGGGACTTTGTGAAAACGGTAGAACAGTTCGTTGCTTGCGCGGAAAAGTGGCCGCGAGTACTTCGAAAGCTCGTGGAAGAAAAGGCGAACGGCGCCGCAGTGATCGCGACGCTGAAAAAGCATGTTTCAGGGCTCATCCCAATCAATCCGAAGGAGTCCAAAGAGGCTCGCGCGGCCGCGGTCACGCCGCTCTGGGAGGCAAAGAACGTCTTTCTTCCGCCGGCAGGTCTTTATCCGTGGGTGGCAAAGTATTTCATACCAGAACTGCTCAGTTTCCCGGCAGGGGCTCACGACGATCAAATCGACAGCATGAGTCAGGCATTGAATGACCTGAATCGCCACTCTGGGCTGCACATCGACCCGACAAATCTCGCCTACCTTGCCCAGCGCTAGGGAGGCGCAAAAGGAAGCCCCGCGGCGCGACCAACGCCCGGGGCTTCAATGATTGGACAAGCTACGTATGGCAAAGACCAAGAAAAAGGCGAAGACTGAGGCCCGGGCCGAGAAGCGATCCGGCATCCTCGATCAGGCTCGCCGCGCCGCTCTTATGGAAGAGCTCGGCGCCCAGCTTTACGCCCCTCCGCCAGCTGCCAAGGTCTTCGAGACCGAAGAAAAGGTCCGCGAGCGCTTCGCCCTCCCGGTTACGCTCGGCACGACCGAAGAGGTCCGGCTGGCGCAGGACGCTGAGCTTGCCGATACCGGGCTGTACTCGACGATTTACAAGTCCCTGCAGCAGCACGGCTATGAGCTCGGACAGTATCCGACGACGTCGTTCATCGGCTACGGCGCCCTACAGCAGATCGCTCAAAATGGCATGATCCGCGCCTGCGTGCAGACCGTCTCCGACGACATCACGCGCGAGTGGATCCAGATCACCGGCTCCGACGATGGCGAGAAGGTGGACGAGCTTCAGAAGCTTCAGGAGAAAAAGTATCACCTCCGGGGGCTCTTTCACGAGGCCGCAACGATCACCGGGTACATGGGCGGCGCCTTCATCTTTATCGATACCGGCGAAGAGAAGACTGAACTTCCTCTCCGCATCAATGACGCCTCGGCCGAGCTGGTGAAGGGCGGAACGCTCCGCTTCGTCGTAGTCGATCCGGTCAACGTGTCGCCCGGCGATTACAACTCCTCCAATCCGCTTAAGGCCGATTACATGAGGCCGAAGTGGTATTGGGTGCTCGGCCAGCGCGTCCATGCGTCGCGCATGATCCCGCTCTACGACAACCCCCCGCCGACGCTTCTCCGGCCCGCATACAACTTCCTCGGTATTCCGCAGGCTCAGATTCTCTGGGACTACGTTATGCACTGGAACCAGTGCCGGGTGTACACGGCGGACCTCGTCAGGAAGGTCTCGCTTCTGGTCTTTCAGACGAGCACGGACGACATCTTCAACTCGCCGAACGGCCTGCAGCTCTTCGACATCCGCATGAAGGCCCTGCAAAGGTATCGCGACAACTCCTCCGTCTTCGTCTGCGACAAGGACGCGGAGGCCGTGATGAACGTCCAGACGTCCATCGCCGGATGCACGGACGTTGTCCGGCAGTCGCTCGAGATGATCGCGGCGCTCAATCGGACCCCGGCCGTCAAGCTCTTGGGCATCAGCCCGAGCGGCTTCAACGCGACCGGCGAGTCGGATATCCGCAACTACTACGACTACATCAAATCGAAGCAGGAACTCCGGCGCGACGCGATCATGACATGCCTGAAGGCGATCGAGCTCGTCGAGTTCGGCGCCATCGATGCGGACCTCTCCTTCGACTTCAACCCGCTTAGCAAGGAAGACGAGAACGCTGCCGCGATGACGGCTCAGTCTAGGGCTGGCACGCTGGCGACGCTCGCGCAGATGCAAGCTATCAGCGCTGAAGAGGTGCGAGAGGCCGTCAAGACCGAGCCTGTCATGCACTTGGGCTTTCTCTCTGATGAGCCCCCGGACGGCGATCCAGAGGACTTCCAAGGCCTTCTCGACTCGCTCCAGAGCGCGACGGCGGCGATCAAAGCGCCAGAGGCGCCGCAGGCGAATCCGCCCGACGAGTCTCGACAGCTTCTGCAGTCGCTAGGGGGTGTAAGTGGCTAAGCCGAAGACGATCGCGGCCATCGAGCCGAATGCGGGGCTCCGGGCGGCGCTTCAGAAGAAGATCGCAAAGCTCGTCCGGGCCCGCACGCGGGCCGCGGCGGCGGAGATCTTCGAGGACCTCATCGCCTCCGGCCTGGTGGGCGAAGAAAGCCGCCTCGCGCAGGATGCGAAACCCACGGTCAAGGACTTCAAGGCCGTCGATCTGGAGAAGGCCCCGAAGCGTGCCGACACTGCGTATGCAGAGCGACTCGCTCGTTGGATGATCCACACGGGCGAGGACGCAAAGGCGGTTTCTAAATGGTTTGTCCGCACGACGGCGCAGCGCATTACCGCGAGCCAGCGCCGTGCGCTGATTCGTGCGGGCATCTCCCCTGAGCTCATCAAGAACCGCTGGACGGTTCCGGTCGTCAAGAACCGGTACATCTCTCCAGCGGCCGCGCAGGAGATGCCGAAGCTCATCGACGACATGACGGGCCTCATCACGAAGATGCAGGCCGACGATCTGGAGCGCCTTCGCGGGGCCCTTGACGCGGGGCTGAGCGGCGGAAAGACGATCGGAGACATCGAAGAGATACTTCGGCAGTCGGACGGCTTCACGGAAGCCCGGGCCAAGCGTGTAGCACTCGACCAGTCCGTAAAGGTGAATCAGGGGCTCCAGCGGGCCAACGCGCAGAGCCTCGGTGCCAAAACCGGCATCTGGGTTCACGTGCCCGGCATGTACAGCTCGCGCAAGACGCACAAGGCGATGGACGGAAAGCGCTTCAATCTCGACGAGGGGCTCTACGACGAGGCTGTCGGGAAGAAGGTTCTACCCGGCGTTCTTCCGTTCTGCCGATGCGTGTTCAGACTCGATATTGACGAATTGCTGAAATGATTCATGAAAGACTTGCTCTAGACGCGCAAAGCGTGCGCCGGTACGACAATAACGGCAACCTTCACGTCGCGGTCTCGCACCTCACGAAAGCGCAAGTTCGGCCCTACTACGGGTCCGAGATCATCGGGTGGCAGAGGCTCAAGCTCGAGCCGACCAAGGTTTACTACGGCTACGCGCCGCCCGAAGAGCTTTCGAAGCCAGAGACGGTCGAGAGCACGAATGGCATCCCGATCCAGCTCGATCATCACCCGGACTACGCGGACGACCCTCAGCTCAAGACGAGGGTCGGTAGCACCGGGACGGACGGCGCCTTCCGCGAGCCGTATCTGGACAACTCTCTGCATATCACCGTGGAGAACGCCATCCGGCGGATCCTAGACGGATCAATGCGTGAGCTATCCCTCGCGTACTCCTACACCCCCGACTTCACCTCGGGGAAGACGCCTGATGGCGATCCGTACGATTTTATTATGCGCGACATTTCCGCCAACCACGTCGCGCTAGTGGAGCAGGGACGCGCTGGGCGCGATGTGTTGGTGCAAGATAGTCAACTTAAAGAGGTAGGTCCTATGGACGACAAGGAAAAGACGACCCCCGCCACTGATGGCGATCCGGCCGTCGAAAAGAAGGAAGTGGCCCTCGCGCGAGCCATCGGCGAAGCAGCGAAGGGGATCGAAGACCTGCACACGCAGGATCAGGAGGGAAACGTGATCGACAAGCCCGCAGAAGACGAGCCCGTCGCTGAAGATGAGGACAAGGACGCCGCCATCAGGCGCATCCTTGACGACATGGTCGAAAAGGGGCTCAAGCCCGAAGACGCGAGGTCGTTCCTCGGTGCTCTCAAGGACCTCGCCTACAACCCGGACGAGGCTCAGGACGGCGATGAGGACATGGCGGAAGGCGCCGACGACGAGCTCGAACAGGCCGATGGTGCCGAGCCGGACGACTGCGAGCAGATCGTTCAGGACGGGCTCAAGGCTTGCGGCTACGACGCCGAGCCGGAAGAGCTTCAGCGCGCTTTTGCTGAGGGCGTCCGCTACGGCGAAAAGAAGGAGAAGACCGAGCCTGAGAAGCTCGACCGCGAGCACGAGCGCGAAGGCGAAGAGCGCGACGCCGAGGGTTCGGCCAAGCGCATCGAGCGCCGCATCATGAATCGCTTCGCGGCGATGGACGAGTGCGCCAAAACGCTTGGCAAGGTCCGCGCGAACGCGTACGACTCCGCCGAGAGCGTCTACCTGGCCGCCCTCCGGCAGGAAGGCGTGAACACGAAGGGCGTCTCCCCGCAGGCCGCCCGCGCCGCTTACCGCGCGTTCATGGCGGGCAAGAGTCGCGCTCGCAAGGGCTCTTTCGCTCAGGACTCCGCGTCCCGGCAGAAGAGCAACCTCCTCGTCACCAAGCTCTCTCAGATTAAGAAGGGGTACTAATCATGGGCTTTCAGGCAGCTGTTAAGACTGATCCGGCCATCGGCATTCCGGGGCAGGAGGTCAATCCTCGTCAGGCCGTCTACACGGCCTTCAACTACGTCTCGGACGGTACGGTCCCGGCGGGCGGATTCGCCTTTGCCGTCGCGCTGACCGGCACCACCCAGACAGAGCAGAACGTCCTCTCGGCCAAAGGCACGGCCGGCACGAAGCCGGTTGGCTTCGTGGAGCGCGACGTCATCGCGACGATCCCCGCGCTTACCGACGACGCCACGCAGGTTTATCCGAAGGGCACGTGCCCCCCGGTCGCCATTCGCGGCCAGTTCTACGCCATCGCGGCGGGCGCGGCGACGGAGGGTCAGTCGGTCCTCTGCGACCCGACGACTGGCAAGGTTACCTACGGCGAAGCCGGTGCGGCGAACGACACCGGATGGAAGGTCGTTCTGCCCCGCGGCGTCTCGACGATCGCCGAGGGCGACACGGTGATCTATCAGAACTACGGCGTGGACGTGGCGGCCGGCGCTGGTGCCTAACGCGCTTTTGAATGGAGAAACACATGAGTTTCGATCTTGACTTTGCGAAGTCGCGCGGCATCTCTGCTCCGTATGCCGTCGGCTTTATGCCTTTCGAAGAAAAGGACGGCCACATCGTCCTTAAAGATATCGACCGCCGCCAGCTCGCGCAGGACGCGGCGCTCTCGACGCAGCCGAACGTCGGCGCCCCTGCGGCGCTTTATACGTACCTCGACCCGCGCATCATCGAGGTGCTCTTCGGCGTCACGAACGCTTCGAAGTTCTTCCCCAAGAGCCTCGTTGGCTCGTGGACGCAGGACTACGCGGACTTCTCAGTTGAAGAGATCGCCGGCCAGGTCTCGCCCTACAACGATTTCGCCAACGGAACGACGACGGACGTGAATTACAACTTCCCCGTCCGCCAGAACTTCCGCTACCAGACGACGATTAAGTACGGCGAGCTCGAAACGGCCAAGCTTGCGGAGGCGAAGGTAAATTTGCCTGCCCGTAAGCAGAACGCCGCCGCGCAGATCCTCGCCCGTGCCGAAAATAAATTCCAGCTCTACGGCGTGGCCGGGATGGAGATCTACGGCATGCTCAACGATCCGAATATCCCGTCCACGATCGCTCCGATCTCCGTGAATGGGAACTCGACTTGGGCGACGAAGGTTGCAGCCGACCCGAACAACGCGGCAACGCTCGTCTTCAACGACGTCAACAAGCTTTGGCAGCAGCTGACGGCGCAGAACGGCGGCCATCTCGACATTGACGCTCCGATCGTCCTCGGTATCTCTAATAAGATGATCGGCTACCTCACGCAGCCGAACTCTTTCGGCAAGACGGCCAAGGCGATGCTGCTCGAGAACTATCCGAACATGGAGATCGTGCAGCTCCCCGAGCTGTCGACGGCCGCTGGCGAGATGCTCTATATGACGGTCCGCGAGCTCTACGGCGACGAAACCGGCTGGTCGGCCTTCTCCATGGCCTATCAGCTCGGCCGCCTCGTGCCGCATGAGTCGTCCTTCACGCAGAAGGCCTCGGCTGGCACGTGGGGATGCGTCATCCGTAGGCCGAGCCTTGTGGCAACCCTTACGGGCATTTGACGATCTAGAGTAAAGAAAGGTAAGGGCTGCTAACCGCGGCTTTTTCTCTGCTCGGGAGGGGGCTTCGGCCTCCCTCCTCTTTTTTGGGAACGAATACTATGGCTCGCAAAACCACCACTAAGACCGCTACGAATACGCTCGGCATCGTCGCCGACACCGCAGAACAGGAGGTCGAGAAGGCGTCCGGCGCCTCTGGCGATGACGTCATCTATATCGCGTGCGGCATGCCTCTCGGCATCATCTTCGACGATGTGGACAATGGGAACGGCGGCACGAAGGTCGTTGAATTTCCGGGCGTGAACCACGCCCTCCGCGGAAAGACGAAGGGCATTCTCCTCGGCCGCGGCAATGCCGTCCTCGTCTCCGTCGCGCGCAAGGACTGGGAAGACATCAAGCGCAAGCACGGAAAGGAGCGCGCCTTCACTGCCATGCCGCCGCTCCTTTGGGAGATGAGGTCTGAGAAGGACTTCAAGGCGCGGCGCGACGAGATCGCAGAAATGAAGACTGGCGTTGAGCCGGTCGATCCGAAGAGCGTTGGCGTTGAAGAAGTGAAGCGAAGCGAGGTCTAGAGATGGACGTAGAGCTTGACATTGAAGAGTTTCGTAAGTGGTTCCCGGGGTTGACGGAAGAGGCCATTTCCGATGCCGTGCTTGACGTGCTTTGGCAGCAGGTGTGCGCGCTCCTCGGAAACACGGACGCGACGAGCTTCGCGCCGTACGCCCCGGACGCGACGCCGCCAGTGCTCGAGCGCAAGGTCTTGCTCTACTACGCGCTCTGCCACTTCGCCACGCTCGCGACCCGGGGCGATCAGCCGGGCCGCGTCGCAAGCGCATCCGAAGGCTCCGTCTCGACGAGCTTCGACCTAATCAAGAGCGACTCGCAGACGGCGCAGTGGTGGACGCAGACTCCCTGCGGTGCGACCTATTGGATGATGACGATGAAGTACCGCCGAGGCGGCCGTCTTTACTTCTCCTCGCACTACCACCCCTGGGGGTGAACTTATGACGATATCGATCAAGGCGTCAGGCAACCTGGCGAGTCTGCAAAAAAAAAAAACTTGAACAGCGAATGCCCAAAAGCGTGCTGGTCGGCATCGACGACAAAAGCGACGTAGCCGAGTATGCGAAATATGTCGAATACGGCTGGGTTCAGCGCGTAACAGAGAAGCAGTCTCGGTATTTGTCGGGCGTTTTGGGCGGATCAGCGCCCGCACCGGGCTCGTCGCTTGTCAATCCGCCTCGTCCTTTCCTACGAGGAACTTTCTCCGCAGAGCGGAAGAAATGGAAAGACGTCATGCAGAACTCTTTAGCTCGCGACCTGTTCAACTTTGACCTTGCGTTGATCCGAGTGGGCATGGTCGCAGCCGAAGATATCCGCGAAACGATCATTAAAGGCGGCACTTCCAAACAGAAGTTTCCCAAACGCTCCTCACTCACGATGGCGCTTTATCAGGCGCTCAAAGGAGATCGAAAGGGCGAAGGCGGCAATTCTGATACGGATAAGCCGCTGGTTCTTTCCGGATCACTGCTGAACGCAATCACATACAAGCTCGAATGAGCTGAACAACAAGCAAAAAGATAGCCCGCGAGGATCATCACTCCCCGCGGGCTTTTGCATATCTGAAGGTTCATTTCAGATGAAATCTATTTTAGTACATTTTAGTACGAATCACAGTTGATGTGTCTAATGCTATGCAAAACAAGGAATTACCCCTTCACGGAAGAGCGCTGGTGTACTCGTGTGCCTTGCTCATAGCTGCGCTGGCATTTTTTGTGGTTTGCGCCCTTGTGTCAAAGGTGCTCTCATGAGTACAGGGCTCAATCTGCATTCCATCGTGCGCGGCGCGATCAGCTCAGTGCATCCAGACATATCAGCGACGCTTTACCGCTCTGTTGGAGATTACGGTGAGGACGATCAGGGAGATCCGGTCCAACTTTTTGCAGCCGGTGTTCCGGTAAAGGCTCAGCTCCAATCGCTGGGCTCGGACGTAGTTCAGCGCGTCGAGGATATCTCGATGGCTGCAACCCTGCGAAAGATGTACCTATTCGCCGATACAAAAGCATGGTCAATGTTTCGTCCGCTTTCTAAGACAGGCGATTACATCAAAGATGAGACCGGATGCTTGTGGCTGGTGAATGCGGTCATTGAGGATTTCACGCGTTCTGGGTGGGTTTGCCTGCAAGTGCAAATGCAGACAACGCGCAAAACGATCTGGATAAACGACGGCATAGGAGAGCCCACGCCATGGACGATCTGACCGTTGACCAAATAACAAAAGCGATGCGTGCTTATCTGGGCACATATGCGCTGCCGAAGCTCCCCAAGGCAGACAACCAACATTTGCTTAACGGCTTTCTGAATGATGTTGGTTTGCCATCAGACGGCAACGATTTCTGCGTCTTTACGCCAATCACTACCGAACGAAACGGAACAACGATCGAGTCGTTTGATCCGTGGGGCGAGGCAGTAAAGCTAAATGTTTACTTCACCATAGCTGTACAGGTTGATTGCTACTCAACCAACCGCGTAACGGCACAACAGCGGGCACAGGCTTACGAAGCTTTTGCCCGCTCATCTTATGGCGTCCAGCTATTCAAGTCCTTCGGGCTTGATCTTCAGTACGCCGATAGCTTGCAAAACCTTACGGCAGTAATGGACGCAGGCCAATACGTATCCCGATGGAGTCTGACGCTCCATTTTGGGCTAAAGAAAGTGCTCCAAGTTCAGGAGCCGTCTTTCGATTCTGTCAGTGTCGACATCGCAAACGTCGACGTGAAATTTCCTCCCAAGGAGTAAATAGATGACGATTCCTGCGTCGCACATTGTCTCGGTATCTCCGCGCGTAATCAGCGGCGGCAGTGCCGATCTTGAAACTAACGGTATGGTGCTCACCAAGAGCGCCTTGCTCCCGTCCTCTCAGCCCGCGATGGAATTTTCCAGCGCGTCTGCCGTAAGCGCACTTTTCGGCGCTGAGTCCGATGAGGCGATCTTCGCTCAGCAGTACTTCACTGGCGTAAATAACTCACAGAAGTCAATTAACACGCTGGTGATCGGGCGCTATGTTGCGGCTGATGCGCCCGCTTGGGTGCGCGGCGCAGAGCTCGAATCGTCACTTGCTGCACTCAAGGCCGTCACCGACGGCACTCTGACGCTGATTATTTCTGGCGCCACTGTTACGGGATCGGGCATCGATTTGAGCGCTGCAACCAGCCTCAGTGAGGCGGCATCCATCATCGCTGACAAGATTGATGGCGTGACGGGCAGCTACGACAGCAACACCAACACCTTCACATTCACGACGGTTGCCGTCGGTAAGGACGCGACGATTGATCTGCCGGAGGCTGTTGGCGGAGCAACGGTCGGATCGGCTATCGTCGGCACCTCCACGGTCGCTATTGAAGGCACCGATCTAGCATCGATGCTCGGCCTTACCGTTGATCAAGGCGCGGTCCTGTCGCAGGGCGCAGATGCCCAGACGCAGACCGAAGCGCTTGAAGCTGTCGGCGCAGTCACGCGTAATTGGGTAGGCTTTACGACCCTGTGGGAGGCGTCGGCCGACGAGGCCGAGGGATTCTCTGCTTGGGCAGACATTGACGATGACTACGTCTACGTCGACTGGACGACAGATGAGAAGGTAACAAACACCCTGACGCAAGCCGGCACCAAGCCGGCTTTTTTAATGGGCAAGGAATTTAACTGCACGGTCTGCGTTTACGGCAACTATGACTTTGCGGCCTTTGTGCTTGCCGTCGGCGCCTCGATCGATTGGCAGCGCGAACAGGGCATCAAGGCGTGGTTTGCCAAGAGCTCATCTGGACTGACGCCGCTTGTTTCCGACGAAACACAGGCTGACGCTCTGGAAGCTGTCCGATGCTCGTACTACGGCATTTTCGCCACCCGAAACTCTCGTTTCACCTTCATGAATACGGGGGCGCTTACGAGTGATTATTACGGCTTCATTGACACGCTTTACGGCTCGATTTGGCTTCGCAACGCAATCCAGCGTTCTTGCATGGACGGTTTCACGTCAATCAATCGCGCCCCGTACAACGCGGTCGGCCAAGCGTTTATTTCCGCATGGCTACAGGATCCGATCGAAACCGGCCTGAGAAACGGCGTAATTGATACGGGTCTGGAGCTCAGCCAGTCGCAGAAAACGCAGATTCTGCAAGAGGTCGGAACAGACATTTCGAACAGTCTGTACACAAACGGGTACTGGTACAGCGTTGCGATGCCGGATGCCAACGTGCGAGTACAGCGCGGAAGCCCGATCGTATCGGTCTACTACGGATATGCAGGAAGCGTCCAGCGACTGGAAATTCCTGTCACCGCCGTCCTCTAACCAAATACCTAAAACCAACCCACGGCCGCCCCGCATCAGGAGCGGCCTTTTTTATGGGCGCAAAAAATGGCCGAATATTTTGACGTAACCAGCGCCAATGCGCAGCTGGTTTTGGCTTGTGAAACTCTTTATCCGAGCGGCGTGCAGCTTAACGGCTTCTCTACAGACTCCGTTATGTCGTCCGATCCTGTTGACCGTACCGAGGCTCGTCAGGGCGTTGATGGGCGCTTGGTTGCGGGCGTGATTTACAACCCTCAGCCGGTTGCAATCACGCTTGAAGCAAACTCCCCTAGCTTGGAAGTTTTTGAAACGATCCGAGACGCTATGGCGCACAACAAGAAGCCATACGCGCTCACGCTGACTGTCGTTCTGCCTGCACTGGATAAGACCGTGGTCTACCGCCGCGGCGTGCTCGTTTCCGGACCGACTATTCCGGCGCTTGGCCGCACACTCCAGCCGACCACGTGGACGATGCAGTTTCAGGAGGTGGCGTAAATGGATGATGAGGTCAAGATTGAGCTTGATGATGGCGTCGACTTCGAAGGAAAGACGCGAAAGCTCAAGTTTGTCATTCGTAAGATGGGCGCCTTTTCGGCCGAAGCGTGGATGATCCGCGCCGGCCTGCTCTTGGGCGCAGAAGTGGTTCAGCTTCAGAACAAGCGCGATTTTGGTGACTTGTTGGCTGCGCTTTGCAAGGTTAAGTACGAGGATGCCAAGCCGCTCTTGGATGAGCTGCTTGACTGCTGCCTTATTGACATCGAGGGCGTGCGCAAAAACGTTACGCCAGCGCTTCACATGGTGCAGCTCCCGACAACGCTCATTCGTCTGCGAATGGAGGCGCTGAAAGCGAACTTCGGTTTTTTGCAGGACGCCGCGAAGTCAAGCTCCCCAGAGGTGCCGGCTTCGCAGCAGCCTGTCGTGCAGTAAAAGCAACGGCGAGTTTCGCCAACGTGCCTCCGATGTGCGGACGAATCATCACCGCTCGGCTGGCAACGCTTGCGGAACTTAAGACAACGCTCACCTTCGAAGATGCGGCCAACCTTGACGAATGTTTACTCATTGAGAACTATCACAATTGGCTGGCACAGAAGCTAGGGGAAGAAAATGGCCGACGGAATTCTTGAAAATTTGATGATCCGCATCGGTCTGGATGTCGCTGAAATGCAGGCCGGATTACGGTCTGTTTCAGCGGCTATCGAGCGCGTTTCCGCTACCGCAGAAAGCTCAAGCGATTCAATCGACCGGATTGCCGCAACGGCGTCAAAGACGAGCATTGTTGTCGGCAGGACATCGGACGATGTGGCCGACCGCATCATGGAAATTGGGACGGCAGGGCAGAAGGCTGCCCTTACTGTCTCTAGAGCTATGGATACGATCGGCGCCAAGGCGTCCGGCGTTACAAACATCCTCAAAAGCTTAGGCGGTCCGCTGTTAGCGGCCTTCGCCGGGCAAAAACTCTTTCAGCAGTTTTCGCAGGGCGGTGACGCTCTGGCCAAGCTGTCTGATCGTTTGGGCATGTCTGCCCAAAAGATTGACGCGTGGGCGAAGGCAAATGAGGATGCTGGCGGCAGTCAGGAGGCCTTCAAGGGCGCCTTAGAGAACTTCATTCTTACGACCGGAAAGGGCGAGGAAGAGTTCTTTCGCATGGGCGAACATATCAAGGGCCTCAATCAGCGACAGGCCGAGTGGTTTTTAAAGACTCAGGGCTTGTCGGCAGACAGTGCCGCGGTCTTTTTGAAGTATCGCGATTCCGCCAAAGATGCTGCTAAAGCATTTGAAGGCGTGGCAATGACTGATGAACAGGTCAAGATTGCCCGTGAATTTAACCGACAGTGGAAGTGGTTCACGAATCAGGCTTCATCACTGGGCGGCATCCTCATGACCGTTGTCATGCCAGTCATGACTAAAGTCTTGAAAGCACTGTCGGACGGGGTGAGGTTCTTAAGTGAGCACTCCAAGGGAATAAAGCTCTTGGGCGGCATGGTCGCAGCGGTATTCGGCGCGTCGTATCTCAAGAGTGTGTTGGGGGCATCCAAGGCATTTACCGTCCTGATGAACGTCGTAAAGGGCGGCATGCCGGTCATGAAGGGGTTCAACGCCATCGTTGCAATGAACCCTGTCGGCGCAACAATCGCCGCGGTGGTTGCTCTCGGGCTTGCGCTGGACGATCTCTTTGCCTTCTTGCGAGGCGGCAACAGCCTTATTGGTGACTTTTTATCTTGGCTAGGCTTTAGCGATAAGCAGATCGATACCTTTAGAAAGAACCTGAATTCGTTTATTGATTTTGTTCTCAGCATTCCCTCGCGGATCGTTGGAGTCTTTAAAGACGGATGGCAGGAACTCAAAGCAGTCGTTTCAGGGTTCGCCAAGCTGATTAATTTCGAGGGGTTAACCAAGGCCGCAAAAGAGTTCTGGGAGGGCATGAAGGTTGGGGCTTCCATGATTGGAAGCTTCATCGCAGCGCCTTTCAAGATGCTCGTAAAGGTGATGGATGGCATCGAGAAGTTTTTCACGGGCCTCCCCAGCGCCATCAGCGGCGGGTTCGACGCCTTTGCTAAGCATCTGTACGAGTCGTTTCTAGCCATCTTCATCACGCCGATCAAGGATGCCATCGCGTCAATCTTTGATATTGACTTTGGCAAGGTTGCTGATACAGCTAAGGGCATGGCCGATAAGGCTGTGGGCAAGGTGAAATCTTTCTTCGGCTTCGGTGACGATGACGAAAAGAAAGAGGAGCCGAAGCAACAGGCCAAAACGAAGAGGGCAAAACCGAAAGCCGATCAGGATGATTTTTATGCTCGGCACGAGGCGTTTCTCAACAATCAGATTGATGAAATGGAGCGACCTCCGGAAGAACGGTTTGCCCAGGAGGTTGAGCAGAGCTTAGAAGAAACTAAGCGACTGCTGCACTTGGCTGTTGAGCGCCAAAAGGCTGAAGAAAAGGCGGCCGAAGAACGCAGGCAGTTCAGTGAATTTCTGTCCAAGATGTTCACTGGCGGTTCTGATGCTAGTTCGACGCTCGTTCAGTCGTCGGCGGCCATGCTTGGCGCTTCTCCCGCAGGCGTAATTGCCGCGCATACGGCAGGATCAGACTCATCTCCATCAGTGAAAAACAACCTTCGCGTGACGGTAGAAACGCATATTCAAACGGATGCGGATCCCAAGGCTGTCGGCGAAGCTGTGAGTCAGGGCGTCAACCGCGCCATGATGCGAGGAAAGGACCTGATCGCAAATGCCGCTACTGGCGTAGTGCAGAAGGGGTGACAGATGGCTCAGTCCAACAATGCAACGTGGGCTGTAGTCACAGCGAGCGGACAAAAGATCTGCGATTACGACTCGATCGATGACTTCGCAGACGATTCATCTGCTTCTGTGCCTACAGAACCGCAGGAAAACGGCGCCCTGTATGCATATGACAAGGTGCCGCAGCCGAATCAGATCAGCGTGTCTTTGCTTTTCTCCGGCGACTACTCCAAACAGCAGGCCGCTTTGGCAATCGTTGAGCGCGCCCTGAGAAGCACCGAGCTTTTCACCGTCGTAACCCCTGCCTCTGTGCGCGAGCGCATGACGGTTGTCGGTTTGTCGGTGACGCGCTCGGCTTCTTCGGGCGGCAACATGCTGATCATCGAACTTACGCTCCAAGAGGTGCGCAGTGCGCAGGTTGGCGGTGCAACCGCCGTTTGGGCTCCTAAGAATCCGTCCGGCGCGAGCAAAGCTGACGTTGGGCGGAAACAAACGGATGAAAGCATTGTGAAAGGCATAAAAAATGCCACCTTTGGAGGATAAATTGCAATTGGTTCCTTTATCTCCGCTTCCTCATCAGCAGTTCTCGATCGTTCTTGACGGTCAGAACTGCGTTATTACGTTGAGGCAGATGGGGGATGGTCTTTATGCATCCGGCACGATTGATCAGGTTGACGTGTTCTCTGAACAGTTGTGCAACAACCGAATCCCCGTTCCGGCCTTCAAAACAAACGACTTTTCCGGTCACTTGGTTTTCGTGGATACGCTCGGCTCGGAGCATCCGAGATACGATGAGTTGGGATCGCGTTTCAAGCTCTACTACCTTTCCGAGGGCGAAGAATGGCAAGCATGACGTTCAGCAAGAAGGTCATTCGGGCCACAGTCACTCTTGACAAGTCGGGAATGAATAACCAAAAGGTCTTTGAGGGTTTCGCTACTCACGTATCGATCTCAAAGACCGGCGGCGTCGACTTTGCGCAGTGTGCGATTGAAATCTACGGCCTGACGCTTGACGTGATGGCTCAGCTTACGGTGCTGAGCTTCCGTCCGCTTGGGCGCCGTTGGAATCTTCTCGCGATTGAAGCGGGCGAGAGCGGCGGCACCCTTTCTTCCATTTTCCAAGGCGAAGTGACCTCTGCATACGCAGACCTGAACGGATCTTCACCGGTGCTCAAAATGGAAGCTAAGACCGGCGCCTACCCGATCTTAGATCCGACGCCGCAGTATGCCGTGTCCGGCCAGCAGTCCGCTGGCGAGGTGCTGCAAATTCTCGCGAGTCAGACCGGGAAGACGTTTAAAAACGAGGGCGTTGACGCAACGCTTTCAGACTGTGTGATAACGGGTGATCCGATCACAAAAATGCGCGCCGTTGCTGATGCTGTAGGAGCTGACCTCATCATCGATGATGATCAAATCGCCCTTGTGCCCAGAGGAAAGGTGCGCCAAGCAGAGGGCGGAATTCCGGTTGTGTCGGCTGATACCGGCATGATTGGCTATCCGACCTTTTCCGGCACAGGCATACAGGTCAGTAGCTATTTTCGTCCTGATCTTCGGATTGGCGCGGCAGTACGGGTTTCGTCAATCGTGCCGTCGGCCTCTGGCGTTTGGAAGATCGTGAGCTTGTCACACGAACTCTCTGCGAACACTCCCAATTCTGGGGCTTGGCTAACCTCCTTCGAAGGAATGTGGCTCGATGACTGAACGACTTCAAAACGCGACCGACTTTACGGGATCGAGCGAGCTGAATGCATTGAACTTCTTTGTGTGGTCGATCATCACGAACAAGGTCAATACAGCCATCCCTGTGCGCGTAGACGCAATCGCTCGCCCTGGCGAGGGCGGAGGCGCGGCATATCTGTCCGCAACGCCGCTCGTGAAAATGCGTGCGGCTGACGGTACGGCCTTGCCGACGGTAAGCATCCCAAAGTTGCGTTGGTTTCGCTACCAGCACGGCTCGGCGGCGATCATTTGCGACCCTAAGCCTGGCGATATCGGTCTTGCAGTCTTTGCGCAGCAGGACGTAAGCGTGCTTTCGGGCGGAAACGAACCGGTTCAGCCGGGATCCTTCCGATGCTTCGACATTTCTGATGGCTTTTACCTCGGCGGCTTCTGGGGTTCGGCGCCGAAAACCTTTATTCATATCGAAGATGACGGTACTTTGCACATCGTGGCACCGAAATCTGAGCACGTCGAAAGCCCTCAAATCACCATTGACTGCGAGAACATCGTTGTCAATGCTTCGAGTGCTGCGACGGTGAATACCGAGACGGCGACGATAAACGCTTCTGGCTCAACGAAAGTTGATAGCCCAAAAGTAACGATCACCGGCGATACAAAGATAGAAAAAACGCTGATGGTTGTCGGCCAAATTACGGGCACGGGCGGTCTTGCTGTAAGCGGCGGATCTGGCGCTACCGTCGACGGAAGCATGAAAACCACGGGCGATGTGCAGGCGGGCGGAATCAGTCTGCAAGGCCATGTTCATGGCGGCGTACAGGGCGGTTCCGGAACGACAGGGACGCCTCAATAGACGAAGAGAAACAAATGACGCACACGGCATACACACCGAAGCTCACAGACAACTGGGAGTTTCAGATTGATAGCGCAGGGCAGATCGTCATGTGTCAAAGCACCGCCGCGATCTGTCAGGCCGTGGCGAATGACTGCCGATGCTTCACAAACGATCTCTACTTTGAAAGCGAACGCGGCATCGATTGGTTTACGGACCAGCTCGGCAAGCCCATTCAAAGGGCGGTTGTAGCTTCAAGACTGCGCGAAGCAGCAGAGGCCGTGCCGGGAGTCGAATCAGTTGAATCGATCGAGCTTGAAATCGATCAGGACACAAGGCGCCTTACGGGCTCCATCAACATCATTACTACGGACGGTGACTATGGCCGAGCTGAACTTCGATAGCAACAAAGGCGTTGTCATCCCCGAGACGCAAGATGTTCGAACGGATCTTGCGGCCTCTGTACAAGAGGCTTTTCGCACAGACCCGTCGCAGCCCGTCCTCGATACAGATGCGACCTCGCCGATGGGACAGGTGGTGGACATCATTGCCGCGGAGGTTCAGGCGAAGAATTCTGAAATCGCCTTTTTGGCGGCCATGTCTTCACTCAGCACCAGCCGAGGAGCTTTTTTAGATGCGCTCGGTTCGCTGTATGGCGTTGAGCGCAAACTTTCCGAGCCGACGATCGTGACTTGTATTTGTACAGGTCTCAAAGGAACGACGATTCCCTATGGCGCAATCGTGCAGGACTCTTTGGGCAATCAATTCAGGCATTCGGTTGCGGGCGGAGCCTCGATCGGCGAGATGGGGACGGTTCAAACGACTTTCTCAAGCGTTGAGCATGGCGAGATTGAGGTTTTGCCGGACTCCGTTACGAAAATCGTGACTATTGTGGCCGGTTGGGATTCGATCACGAACCCCAACTCCGGCGCCACAGGACGCGCGAAAGAGCCGGACGGGGAATACATGAATCGCATCATGCAGAGCTACGCAATCAACGCTCTGGGCTCGCTCGAAGCGATTCAGGCAAAGCTTTCAAGCGTTGACGGCGTGCTTGACTGTGTGGTTCTAGAAAACTTCACGAACGAGTATCAGACCAAGTACGGCATTCGGATCGATCCGCACTCAATCGCAATCTGCATTGTCGGCGGCGAAGATGGCGATATTGCCGAAGCGATTTACCGCAGTAAGGATTTGGGCTGCGGGACGACCGGCAACTATTCGGTCGGGTATGTGGCGAAGGACCACTTCGATGCCAAATACACCTATCAAATCACTCGGCCGGAGTCTGAAGACTTCATGGTTCAAGTGACCTTTTTTGAAACTGGCATGTCAGATGAAGATCAGATAGCCGTCAAAGAAGCAATCATCGCTGATTTTTTGGGTGAAGGAACGAACCCGCGCATCAAGCTTGCCACTACAGCCTACGCCTCGCGGTTTTATCCGATCGTCCAAAAAGCAACGGATACACCGTTAAGAGACGTTGTTATTGGCTTGGGTACAGGGGAGAAAGGGACGTTTGTAGAGATCCCTGCCAACATCGAACCATCGATCTCGGCGGATACGATCTCGCTTGTTTTCGCTACGGAGTGAGGCTATGGCAGATGTTGAAGCGTGGCAGAACTTTGAAGATGTAGCAGACGTCGACGCGATGGCTGATGTGAGCTCGCTTGCTTCTGCTGCCATCCAATCCCAATACTCCCACTCCCAACAGTTTCAAAACTTAGCTCTGGCAGTGCGGGATGGGATTGACGCGACGAAGGACGTCGACAAGTTTCATCAAGCAATTGCAGATCCGCAGACTGCCTACGGCGTTTTTTTGGATTGGTGGGGCAAGCGCGTAGGCGTAGATCGGTACATCAAAGTGAACGGCGAGTACGTTCGCTTTGACGATGACTACTATCGATTCCTGATTTTTTATAGAGCGCTTTGCAACATTGCGAACGCCACTGCCGATGCGGCAAATCAGCTTCTTTCGATGCTTACTGATACGGTAGTTTTTGTCGTCGACTACCAAGACATGAGCATCAACAGCATCGTCATCATTGGTGCGATTTCTGACCTGCAAGCACAGATCTTGTCTCAGTATGGACTGCTTAATCGTCCAGCCGGCGTGATGACAAACCTGCTCGTGATCTATCCCGATGAGTCAATTTTTGGCTTTGACGGAAGCGGGCTCTTGCCCTTCAATCAGGGCGTTTTCAATCCCGGTCGAAACATCGCAATAGGATAAAAGCAAGAGCTAGCTGACAAATAAGCAACTCCACAAAAAACAATGATTGAACCCCGCTGACAGCGATGTTGGCGGGGTTTTCGTATTTGAAAAGGCTAAGAAATGGCTACGAATTACCCGCCGTACATGCTTTATTCACTTTTGGCCGCAGAGTTGGGTGACGATGAAGCAGTGATTCCGCCGCGCTTGGCGCAAGAGGCGGGCACCGGCCGCTTTTCTCAAGAAAAGGGCTGGCAGATGGTGACTCAGCTGCCTTTGGGCGAAGGCGGCATTCCGCCAAAGCGCGCAGATTTCAACGGCGTTCTGAAACTTTTGTCGTCCTACCTGCTCTGGTTCCAACAGGGCGGCATCATGAAATATTCCGCTGTGCTTGACTATGAGCCCGGCAACGAAGTTTTTCAGGGTTCTCAAAAGTTTAGGTGCCTTGTGGCCAATGGGCCCAGCACCACCGCAGTAGCACCCGGCAGTGATAAAACCGTGTGGAAAAACATGGATGCTCCCAGCGTCATCGCGGGTCAGATCACGCCCTTCTATAACTGTCGGCTCGGCGGCTCTGACGGTCGCCGCTTGATCCCGTGGGGTGAGAGCGTCGCCGACGAGCGGTACGTACTTTGCGACGGCGGCACAGACGGCTTGGGCGGGAACGTCCCGAACCTGATGGATAAGTTCCTCCTGCCGAGCACGGTCGCGCAGGCGGGACAGACGGGAGGGAGCCTCAAACTCTCGATCCCGGGCGTGACCGTCAATGGCACGGTCGGGGAGACGGTCCTTACGGTCGACCAGATCCCGTCGCACTCGCACACGGGCAGCACCAGCACGGCGGGCTCTCACTCACACACGCGCGGCTCGATGAACATCACGGGCTTCTTTGGTGCGGATGATAGGGCGGCATGGCTTACTGGCGGGGCTTTTTATTCAAAGAACGATGCGTCTCAGAACACCTCAGCCGAAGGCGGCGATGGTCGCCCGTGGTGGCGATTCCTCTTTGATGCTTCCCGAACTTGGAGCGGCAGCACGTCTGAGAGCGGCTCGCACTCTCACTCGATCACGATGGGCTCGACTGGCGGCGGGCGGGGGCATACGCACACCATCACGTCGTCTTCGGAAGCTCAGCAGATTGCTCTCGACAGGCCACCTTTCTACCGACTGGCTTTCTTTGTGAAGCTCCCCGAATAATTACTCGGGCAACTTCACGAAATATGCGAGCTTGAAAAACGGCGGCAGCGGAAGATCAATTGCATGCGAGTGTGAGGCGCCATCAAGCGAATGTGAGTGCCCTTTGCCGCCACCGGTATTGTTTAGCGACATCGTGTGTGAGTGCGATCCAGCCGCACTGGTTGAACCTGTCCAATTTCGAGCGGCGCTGAAAGAGCATTTGAACGAAGCATTTTCTGAGTCTCGATTGTCACTGTTTGGGCATGTTCCGTTTGAATAAAACGCGCCTTCAACGTAACTGATTTTGTGATCGTCAACGGGGAAGGAACCAGTGATATCCATTGTCCCGCGCGTGTGAGTGTGTCTCCCTGCCGAGGATGTTGAGCCGCTGTGGGTGTGTGATGGAATCTCACTCAACAAAAAAGATTCAAACAGGCCGAGAAATCGGCCTTTTTTATTACCAATTATCCTAGAGGGCGCAAATGGCCTCTGCTGATACGAAAAAGTTCCAGTTCCATTACGTTCGGAACTCAGTCGGGACAATCGACGGTCAAAGCGTCCTGACTCAGACCGAAGATGCGATTAACGAGGTCGGAGAGTACACGTACCAGATCGTCGCAAATACCGAAGAAGCGCTAAGAATTGCCAATCAGGCGCTCACCACCGCCGACTCAGCGCAGTCTGCGGCCACCGCGGCAGTCAATACAGCCAATTCAGCTCTGAGTCAGGTGACCTCTTTGACCACCGTAGTGAATTCGTGGAATGAGCGAATCACTACTGCCGAGTCCAATTCGGCAACGGCGGTATCAACGGCAAATGAGGCGAAGGCAAACAGCGAAACAGCCATAAAGACAGCCGACACCGCGGTTACCACGGCAGATTCAGCTCTTGAGTTGTCAACCGACGCGGTTACTACCGCCGGTTCGGCGCTTGATGCAGCGAATCACGCAGTAAACGTTGCGAGCGATGCGCAAACTACCGCGAGCGAGGCAAAACAAATTGCGCAGCAGGCGGTTGTAGATACCGAGGAGGCCGTCGAAGTCATGACGACTTTGAAAGATGAGGCCACCACTCAAGCAAACAACGCCAAAACGTCTGCGCAGGACTCGGCCTCAAGCGCTAGTCAGTCGTCTGCAAATGCAGACCTAGCGAAAAAGTGGGCGACATGGACTACCGGGACGGAAGACCCAGACGACCTAACGGCGCCGCTCGATTACACCGTTGATGGATACGAATATTCCGCCAAATGGTATGCGGAGCAGGCCAAAGCAAGTGCCTCGGGAGCAGAAACATCGGCCACAACCGCCACTAGCGCCGCTTCTGCGGCAGAGGAATCCGCGACGGCCGCCAAATCGAGTGAGGACGCCGCCGCTAAGTCCGCTACGGCCGCAGAAGATGCCGCAAAACGCGCCGAAGACGCGGCCTCATCGTTCACGCCAATGACAGAAGAAGAAATTAACTCAGTCTTTAACTAAGAGAGGAGAGAAGCAATGTGAACGTCATTCGGACCATTTCTGCTCCTGAAAGGCGGAGCTTAAAGCGCCTTTCAACCAAAGCCGCCACGCCCGCAGTGCGAGCGCAGGTATTGGCAGTGACGGACGAGGAGGTGCCCGAGGATACCTACGACCCCGTTAACTGGCAGCCCGGCGATCTCATCACGGCAAAGCGACTAAATCAAACGGATGCGGGCGTCGACAAAAACGCGGAGGAGATCGTAAAGATCAAATCCGATAAGCCCACCGCCATCCAAACCAATCTTATTGACAACCTTTTTTAACGACCAGGAATTAGAAAATTATGGCCACACAGTTTCTTGACCTTGCCGGTCTTTCCCACTACGACTCTAAAATTAAGGCCGTCTCCGCGGGCGGCATCTCAATTGCCGGCAAGGTAGTAACGCTCAGCGCCATCTCGGGCGCCGTTCTCGGCACCATCACGGTTCCGGACACGGTCTACTCCCTCGCGACCGAAACAGCCGACGGTCTTATGTCTAAGGCCGATTTCGCCAAGCTTTCCGGCATTGCCGCTGGCGCAACGAAGGTCGAAGAATCTACGACCAACGGCAACGTCAAGATCAACGGTACAGAAGTTGTCGTCTATGAGCCTGCAACCTATACGGCTCATGAAGATGCCGCCCTGTACAAGATCACCGTCACTGAAACCGGCGCCGTTTCGACCGCTACGGCTGTCACGAAAGCAGACATTACCGCTCTCGGCATTCCGGCTCAGGACACGACTTACGGCCTTGCTTCTGCTACTGCTGACGGCCTGATGTCTAAGGCTGACTTTGCGAAGCTTGAAGGCATTGCAGCTGGTGCTCAGGCAAACGTCATTGAAGCCGTGAGCGTCAATGGCAGTGCTCTCCCGATCAACTCGAAGGGCGTGAACATCGACCTTTCGGGCTACGCGCTCAAGGCTGACTTCACCAGCGTGCTTTCGTGGAAGGGCACGGTTGCCACCTTTGCTGATCTTCCGACTAATGCGGCTGTCGGCGACACGTACAACGTCAAAGCAGCGTTTGACCTCGATGGTCAGACCTATCCCGCGGGCACGAACGTCGCTCGCACCAGCGGCGATATGCCGACGTGGGATCCGTTGGGTGGTTCGTTCTCCGTCACGGCAGTTGCCACCGCCGACATTGATGCTCTCTTTGCTTAATCACTAGGAGAAAAGTCTCATGGCTTCATTTCTCGATCTAGCTGGCCTGACCTACTTCAAGCAGCAGCTTTTCTCCAAACTGGCGCTTAAGGATGAGGTTGTGCTGCTAACGCCTCAGACGCTGACGGCAGAACAACAGACGCAGGCGCGCGCTAATATTGGTGCTGGGTCTGCGGCTGACGTAACTTCGCAGGGCACGCGGCTGACAGCGGTCGAAAAGAAGGCTTCCGACAACGCAACGGACATTACGAATCTGCAGGGGGCTATCCCTACAAAGACGTCCCAGCTCACGAATGATTCGGGTTATGTCAAGGCCACGAGCGGCACCACTGACCTGACGGCAGGAACGTCACCATTAGCGACTGGCGAGCTTTATTTGGTTTACGAGTAAAAGGAGTAGGCAAAAGATGAAGAAGGTAGAAAAGTACACAGGGGAAAAGACCTATATGTTCCCCAACGGTGCCTTAGCGACGAAGGACGCAGTTCTTGAGCAGTTTCCTGCCGCCTTGGCGTTCGTGCACTATGTTGAAACGGACGAAAATGGTGAGGTGATGTGGGCGTTTCAGAATTTATCTGCAATGCGCACGATGTATAAAATCGACGCGGCGCTTTCGGAATCTGAGGCCCTTGCGAAGATTGAAGAAATCATCAACACAGAACCCAAAGTGGACACAACGCCGTCGGCAGAAGAACGTATCGCGGCGGCGCTTGAATATCAGAACCTTGCGACTATGGAGGATGCGGCGGCATGACTTACGAGCTTGTAAAACGGAATTTCGACAGAGGCCTTTGGACGGCGCAAATGGTTCGCCTCGCTGTGAGAAAAGGCGTCATCACGAAAGATCAGTTTAAGGAAATCACGGGGCAGGACTATTGATATGACAAAAGCGTGCTATGTTGGCGTGGCCGGTAAGGCTCGCAAGGTCAAAAAAATCTACACCGGGGTCGCCAACAAGGCGCGCAAAGTCAAAAAAGCCTATGTTAGTGTGGGGGGTGTAGCTAGGCCGTTTTTCTCAGCAGAACAAGCACTGTCGTACTATGGGACAGTGACGCCGTTAAGTGAAGCAAGACCCCAATTAGCCGCTACAACCGTAGGAAATTACGGGTTGTTTGGCGGTGGCGGTGACACCACTTACTTTTATTCAGCCGTGGTAGATGCCTACAGTACGGCATTAGTCCGTAGCACTCCGACAGCGTTAAGCGAAGGAAGGTACGATCTGGCGGCTACAACTGTAGGAAACTATGCGCTGTTTGGCGGAGGTTTTAGTTCATATGGAGGGGAGGATTCTGTAACAGGCACAGTAGATGCCTACAGTACGGCATTAGTCCGTAGCGCTACGGAAAGCTTGGGTCCCTACAGGAAGTCCTCTGCCGCCACGACTGTGGGGAACTTTGGCCTGTTTGGGGGTGGCTATAGTATCGGCGCGTATGTCGATAGTGTAGACGCCTACACCGTAACCCTAGTGCATAGAACTCCTACACCCCTGAGCGAGGAAAAGAGCTACTTGGCCGCCACGACCGTGGGGAAATATGCGCTCTTTGGCGGCGGTATGAATATCGTTGTCGGAGGTATTCCCCGAGTAGATGCATACAACGAGGCTCTGGTGCGTAGTTCTGCTCCAGATCTGAGCGATTCAGCGGCAGGCTTGGCGGCTACGACGGTCGGAAACTTCGGAGTGTTTGCCGGTGGGGTAGACACCGGAGCCTATCGAAACATCGTAGACGCATACAGCCCGTCTCTAGTACGAACCAGCCTTAACAACCTGAGTCTACCGAGGCAAAACATGGCCGCGGCAACTGTAGGCGATTATGCGCTATTTGGGGGAGGGTATCGTGGCAGTGGTGTGGCTAGAGTAGACGCATACAACGCGTCTCTAGTGCATAGAACTCCTCACCCTCTGAGTGAAGACCGGGCCGATTTGGCCGCGACAACTGTAGGAGATTATGCGCTATTTGGGGGCGGCGAAATTACCACTAATGAATATTCTTCCACTGTTGACGCCTACACTGTCGAGTGGGGTGGGGGTAACGAGCCTAAACCGCCGGAGCCGCCTGAGCCGCCTGAGCCGCCTGAGCCGGGGACTGATCCCGATAAGCCTGAGGGCTGACCCACAAGTACCCCCGGCGGCTCTTGGCCCGACAAGACTCCTCCCTAGGGTGACGTTTGTCGCCCCTTTTATTAGCTCCTCAGCTGGGGTACGTTTTTTCCCCTAACTGCTACGCCCCTCAATGAGGGGCTTTTTTATAGGTGTTGCCATGTACCTGAAATGGCTTTGCTTTTTACCGGCGTCGCTGGCCTTCGACGTTTTCGGGCGTCTGCTCGCGCCGATCCTGCCGTTCTTCGCGAAGTCAGACGGCTATCTGCCCTTATGGCTTTCATGGTTTCAGACGCCTGACAACCCTCTTGATGGCGACAAAGGCCATTGGGAGCGCTGGCCGGGCGTCTCGGCGTGGGCCACCTACAGACGACGGGTTGCGTGGCTTCTCCGGAACGTCTGCTACGGCTTCGATATCTCGGTGCTCGGACAGAAGACCTATCCGGGAGACCGGCTGGAAATGCTCGGCGAGGAGGGCGTCTCGGATCAGCCGAGAGGAAAGCCAGGCTATTGGTTCAAGCGCGTCTATCGTGGCGAAAAGTTGGCTTGTTGGCACTTCTACTGCATCCGCCAGTGGAGCTTCTGGCCGACGAAATGCCTTCGCATTTCGATGGGGTGGAAGCTCTTCTCTTTCGATCCGGCCGCCGAGGAATCGCATCAGCTTACCTGCTACTGCAACCCTTTCAAAACTTTCAAACAATAGGGAGTTCTTATGACTAAGGAAGAAGTAATCGCCAAGCTCAAGGATCTCGGTCTCGACGTGAACGGCGCAACGGAAGAAGTGATCCAGAAGGCGCAGGCGTGGCTTGAAGACCAGAAGGCACAGCTCGATACCGAGACGCGCCGCAAGGTCAGAGCCGCGTGGATCGCGATCTCGGTCGTTGCTCTCGTCGTCGGACTTGCGGTCGGCTGGTACGGCCGCATCCTGCTCGGGTGACGCAATGCACTCGCTTCTACCGGTAGGGACTGAGGCGGCGTGGATAAAGATAGGTGCGGTATTGGGGGTGATCTGGGGGGCGACGTTAGAGAGCGTTGCCCCCTTGGTCTATTGGTATCTGGCCTTCATGGCGGCCGACCTTCTCACCGGGATATGGGCCGCCTGCCGGACCGGGACTTTCAGCTCAAAGCGCCTTAGCTTTGGGATGGCGAAGAAGGGACTTGCCTTTTTCATCATCACTCTTGCGCACGGGATCGACGTGAGCTTCTGGTTCGTGCTCCACGACATGCCACTTTTTCAAAGCGTGACTCTCTGCGCCTATGCCTGCGGCGAATTCGGCTCGATCGTCGAAAACATCGAGCGGGCGGGTTTCGGAGATGCACTGCCTCCAGTCCTCAAGAAACTTTTCTTGTCGCTTGAGAAGCGCCTTGAGAATGCCGTGGACTCCAAGCTCGATCAGATCGGGCTTGATGACGAGGAGAGAGACAAGAAGGCCAAATAGCAAAAGCCGCTCGGGGGCTTAGACCGGGCGGCTTTTTTGTTCTTTACGAACATGAATTAACAAGAGGATTGTACCAATGAACATTGAAGAGCGCATAGCTCGCCTGGAAGGTTTTATGCACAAGTTTGAGGAAGAGCGTATTCGAAGTGAAGAGCGAACTCGCATAGAAATCGAACATGCGGAGGAGCGACTAAAGAAGATGCGTCGCATGTGGGAGTTCTTCAAGGTAGTACTGAGCCCGATCATTGCCGCCGTTGTGACGGCAATAGTCATGCAGTACATACAAAAATGAAAATCAGAATACGCAAAAGCCGCTCGGAGGCGAACCGGGCGGCTTTTTTATAGGCATTGTTTCGAGGGCCTATGGGAGACATTTTAAATGCTTTGAAGATCGGAGAGCTCATGACTGCAGATGATTTGACATGGCAGGCGACGGCCATCCTGGTCGTCCTCATCGCTTTCGGTGTTGCCGTCGTCGCGTGCGTCGCCGGGAAGGCCGTGAAGATTTGGCGTGATGCTCTGAAGTGAGGGACTATGACCGCTCGAGGAATTCGGAACAACAACCCCGGCAACTTGCGTCACGGGGAAGACTGGCTCGGACTTGCTCCGGTGCAGGATGATCAAAATTTCTGCACATTTACGGAAATGCACTTTGGCGTTAGGGCCCTACTGAAAACCCTTCGCACCTACGTAGAGAGGCGAGGATGCGACACCGTGCGCAAAATCATCACGCGGTGGGCTCCGGAAAATGAGAACGATACGGCCTCATATGTGCTTCATGTCGCTACGGCCTGCCGCCGTGATCCGGACGAAGTGTTGAACTTCGAGGCCGACCCGCTCCTCTATCTGGACATCGCGAAGGCGATCGCCCGACATGAGTGCGGCGTCGATGCTGAAGCGATCACGGATGATGCGTGGGAAGTGGGCCTCAAGGAGGCCGGGCTGTGACCTATCTGAAGATCGCGGGCGCACTGCTTGCGGTGCTTCTGGCTTTCGGAGGCGGCTATCGATATGCCGCCGCGCTCTACGAAAAGGACGCGGCCGAGCTTCGGGAAGCCGAGGCCGTCGCCCGTGCCGATATGGGGAGGAAGCAATATGCGAAGATGGTTGAAGCGCTGGACGCTCTTGCCGGCCTGCGCGGTGAGCTTGCCGATGCTCGCGCTGATGCTGAACGGGTGCGCCGCGCCGCCGAGGTACGTGAGCGAAGAGCCAGCGCCTCTGCCTGCGGTGCTGAGCGCGCCGCAGTCTCAGCGTGCGAAGGCCTACTCAGAGAAAGTGTCGAGCTTCTCGCAGAGGGTCGAGAGCTACTTCAAGAGTCAGCCGGAGTTCACGACGCAGTGACGGCGGCCAAGTGAAAAATGCCCGCGCATGGCGGGCCTTCAAAAACCATCGCCTTACTTAAGCGAGTCAACCATTGATTTTTTTGAGGTGCGTCGCTGGAGGATTCTGGTTCTATCCAGATACTGAGTCAGAAGTCCTGGTAGAGGCATTCTCTGGAGCTGGTTGACCCTCGTTGGTGGGTTGAGTGTGCTGATCCGACCGTTTAGGGTCCTCTTGGTGGTCGGCAAAGAGGTGACGTACATTTTCGAATCCTTTTAAGTCTTTCAGGGTGTTTTCGTCTAGCAACGAAACACAACCCTTTTCCGGGTGGAGAAATAACAGCTGAAGAGCCTGTATGATGGCTGCTTCCTGTTCATTCATATCTGTGACAGAAGAAAAGAGCGTTTTAGCCTCTTCTTTATCGATCACGAAGCCGTGCGCCGGGTAGGAGGTCACTAGTTTGTTCAGATTCTCCTCAGTCATGGCCTGAGAATGTTTGAGGAGCCTAAGGCCGTAGATCGGA